>LSQX01029158.1_pt2 | contig 15338 bp, 13 predicted proteins | sample 654561 | NCBI WGS metagenome assembly LSQX01 (sample SAMN04489861, study PRJNA283612) | anaerobic digester metagenome | isolation source: 4 biogas reactors fed with cattle manure at either 37C or 55C with and... | place: Denmark: Kongens Lyngby | collected 2014 | reverse complement strand
ACCACCTTAGCAGCTGTTTTCGGATTGTGGGAGCTGACACCGATGGCCCTGATCTTGCCTTCTTCCTTGAGCTTTAGTACATAATCGATATATTCAGTCTCAAATACGCCCTTGTAATCTTCTTCAGTATCTACAAAGTACATCATCCCGAAATCGATGTAATCTGTATTCAGGCTCCTGAGCAGATTCTCAAAATACTGCCGGCAAACAGCCACGTCCCGGGTTCGATGATACTGACCATTCTTTTCCACAGACCCTATATGCCCTTGAATTAGAACCTTAGTTCTTCTACCCTTCAGCGCCCTGCCGATGTTTTCCCGGACAGCTGTTCCGGGCATGAAAAGGTCCATAATGTTTATGCCTGCTTCCAAGGCAGCATCAATTACTTCTTGGCAAAGCTGGTAAGGTTTGCGGTCTAAATGCTCAGTGCCTAGGCCTATAATGCTCGCTGACATTCCGGTTTTTCCAATCGATCGATAAAGCATGGAAACCCTCCTACCACGGACTTTCGTCGCGCTATGAGAATCCGGTTCTTCTTACCCGGACCATCCATCCCGCAGAAATGCCCTTTGTTTGAGAAGCCTTGACTGAATCTCTGGATAGGGGATATCCCTCACAGTGACGCCCTGGGCCGCCGCCAACGCAGCTGCTACGCCGGCAGCATGGCCGATGGCGAACACAATGGGTATTACCCGGATGGCCGAATGGGCAGCATGGGTCGTGGATATACACCGGCTGCCGACGAGCAGATTATCTAGACCAAGGGGTGTCAAACAGCGATAGGGAATATCGTACCACTTGCCAGGAGGCAGCCTCTCAATCACTGTGCCTTCACCGGTGGGATTATGGATATCCACTGGATAGCTGCCGCAGGCAATTACATCATCGAACTTACAACCAGCTAAGAGCTCCTCGGCGGTTAGCACATAGTCGCCAATGACCCGCCTTGATTCCCGCACCCCCAGCTGCGGAGCTGTCTGCTGCAGGTAGGCCTTTTCAAACCCTGGCACGTTCTCAACCAGCCACTGGGCAATCTGCCATGCCTGGCGGCGAGCTTCAATCTCCGCCTCGGTCATGGACTTGGGATCGGTGGCATCGTGTTTCACTACCCGGGTCTGGTTAAAATGCACAACCCCAGGCTGTGTGGCGAAGAAATAGAGGATATCTTCCCGGGGACACTGGATTACACCGGCGGCTTTGGCAGCAATGTAAGTTTTGGTCATTTCCTCCATGCTGGGTATCCGGTCTATATCCACATTGGCCATCCGGAAATTCAATGTCATCGGCTGAGCAAACCCATCTTCCTCCCGCCCCTTTTCTATAGTAGCACCGGCGAAGTAAGCCAAATCGCCGTCCCCTGTTGAATCGACATAGACCTTAGCTGATAGTTCCTTTATCCCGGCTTTAGTAGCGATACGGACAGATTGGATTTTGCCCTGGCTGACTTTTGCATCGGCTAGGAACCCGTGATACAAAAGCTCAACTCCCGCTTCCAAGCACAGCCTTTCCGCGGCGATTTTGAAGGCCTCAGTATCAAAGGCTGTGGGCTCTTTTTCGGTCCCATAGGCGCCCATTTCCGACAGCTTATCCAACATATCCTGGAAAACGCCGACCACGACTTGCTGATCCCCGGCAAAAAAAGTCATAAAGGGATTAACCAACATGGCAGTTGCTCCGCCGCCCAGGAAACCGTAACGTTCGATCAATAGGACATCGATACCTTCCCTAGCGGCAGCCACCGCCGAGGCAATGCCTCCCGGACCCCCACCGACGACAATCACATCATAGTGGACTTTCATTCAGTCCTCCCTCCCATTTGTCCATGACAGCCTGCCCCTTACTGCTCTGTACAGTGTTCGCCCTCTTCCTGAAGATTCCTTTATCTCCAAAGTCAGCAGGGTATCTTGCTGCAGTCCCGAACTCTCTGAATACTGTCTAATTTAAGCCTAAACGGGAGGTGCCGTAATGATTACCAGTATTGCCCACGCGGCCTATCGGGTAGAAAACCTAGAAAGGTCCCTTGATTTCTACTGCAGGATTCTCGGCCTAAAGGAAGCATTTAGACTGCTCCACGATAATGGAGAGCCGTGGCTGGTTTATCTGCGGGTCGGTGATAGCGGATTCATTGAGCTGTTTCCGGAAGGTAAGAAACGGTTCCCCACAAGTCCTGAAGCCATCGGGTTCGCCCACCTTTGTCTGTACGTCGATGACATCTTTGCTGCCGTAGATCAGCTCCGGGAGCGGGGACTTGAGTGCCCCGGTGCACCCACCCTGGGCAAGGACGGCAACTGGCAGTACTGGATCAAAGACCCCGACGGCAATGATATCGAGTTAATGCAGCTGATGCCCGATTCCCTGCAGATGAAGAATCGATAACAGAGAATAAGGAATCGGCCTAACCCGGAAAACCGGAGTTAGGCCGATTCCACTAAGTGCTAAATTCAGCGTTATACTGCCGGGTTAGAAATCGTACAGATGGGCATTCTCAGCCGTGAAGTCAGTGGGCGGACCCATGATGACCGTCCGGCCGTCATCCCAAAGGGTGATTTTGCCTACATTAGGAACTTCCATGCCATCGTAGATCTCATTGCCTTCCAGCCTCTGAAGGGCTAGGTAAACGGTCAGATATCCCAGCTTGCCGGGATCCCAGAGGGTAGCTACATCCAAAGCACCAGTCTTGAGATATGGCAAAGAATCGGTGGGCAGAGCACTACCTACTACTGCTACCTTGTCCTGCAAACCCCGCTCTTCCACTGCCTGAGCTGCACCGATGGGGGCCGGAGTGCTCACGCCGATGATACCCTTGAGGTTGGGATAGGCCCTGAGCAGGTCAAGGGTCTTGCGGTAAGCCTCCTGCTGCTTCTCATCGGTGGGGATGCGCTCAGTTACCAACTTCAAGTTGGGATACTTCTCTTTGGCATAGGCCAAACCGTAGTCAATCCAGGTGTTGAGGTTGGCTGCTGCCAGACCGCCGGTGAGGACAGCATATTCACCTTCATCGGTGCCCATGGATTCCACCAACAGGTCCCACATGTGCTCACCAAAGACCTTATCATCGATCTGGTGAACTGAAATCTCTACCACCGATGGATCTGCGGGGGTATCCCAGTCCATCACCAAAATACCTCGATCCTTAGCCCTTCTCAGCACCGGCGTCAAGGCTGCAGGGTCGTTAGGTGCCACACAGATGGCGTCTACGCCGCGGCTGATATAGTCCTCGATCATTCTTACCTGGGCTGCCGCATCAGCCTGATTCGGCCCGGCGTAAATTACATTGACGCCCAGGTCTTCTCCTGCCTTTAGAGCTCCAGCCTCGGATGCGTTAAAGTAGGGAATACCCACAAGCTTGGGCATAACCAAGATGGTATATTCTTTAGCTTCAGCCGCCACCATGAACAACGAGCATACTAACAATGCGAGTAGAACAACTCTTAATCCCTTCTTCATGACCATCCTCCTCATTCAGTTTTTGAGATAGCTGCTATTGTCCTACCGGGAATTCAAGGCCTCCACTTTCACCTCCCGTTCATCAGACATGTAGATGGTCAACGCCCCCTGACCGCTGCAAAGCGTCTAACTGGCCGCGCTCTTACCTACACCGCCTTGGCGGCCTTGGGGGACGACATCACTTCTACGGGCAGCTTCTCTGCGGGCAGATATGATGTTCACGGTTAGGACAGCGATTAGGATTGCACCCATAATGACTTCAATGATGAAACGGTGGACTCCGAGAATATTCAACCCGCTGGACACCACCTGCAGAATTGCCACCGCAATTACAGTACCTAGAACTGTGCCGTGACCGCCGGCCATACTTGTCCCTCCGAGGACAACTGCTGCTACGCTCTGCAGTAAGTATGACGAACCGAGGTCTACCTTGGCAGAGTTATACCGAGACAGCATAATCACTGCAGCTAGCCCAGCTAAGACTGAGGAATAAATGTAAACCTGAAGGAGGATTCGCTTGACATTAATGCCCGAAAACACAGCGGCAGTTGGGTTACTTCCCACCATGTAGACCCTGGTTCCCCAAGGTGTCCTTTCTAGGAGGAAATACGTAAATGTTGCTATAATGACGAAAATGACCATCGGGACAGGAATGGGACCGATACTTGCATTCCCGAACCAATAATAGGCTTCCGGGAAGTTGGAAACAGCGCCACCCTTGGTCAGCCACAGGCTGATCCCCTCGTAGAGAATCTTGCTTCCGAGGGTCACCAACATGGGAGCTGCCCCCACGTAGGCGATGATAGCACCATTCAAGGTCCCAAGGGCCGCAGAGACCAGTAGAATCACACCAACGGCTGCCGCTATGACTAACCAGATACCGGTTTGCGTCCCCTGATTGGCGGATAGTATAAAAGCGGCAATAATCCCAGACAGGGCAGCACCGGAAGTAATCGAGAGGTTAATACCACCGGTGAGAATAGCGATCATCATTCCAAGAGCAATGAGTCCGAATTCCGGAAGCTGAAAGGCCATTGTCTGCAGATTATAAGAGCTCAAAAATCTCCCTGGCGACAAGATGGCCATCAATATGAATATGGCTACGAGAATCCCGAACAAAACTAGCTCTTTCTTTCGGCTTTGCATCCTGCTACCTCCCCGCGGGCGTCTCTCCGGCTACGTCAATTCGAGCGATTCGGGCTTGACGGCGCCTATTTTGTATTACATCGAAACAGACAGCAGCCAAGATGATGACACCTACCACGATCTGCTGCCAATAGGTGGGAATCCAAGCCAGGATCAGTCCGTTCTGAATCACGGCTAGAACTGTCACCCCAAGGATAGTGCCAAAGACCGAGCCTTCCCCTCCCAGTACATTAGCGCCTCCCAGGACAACGGCAGCGATAACATTCATCTCAAAGCCGCTAAAGGCGTTGGGGTCAACTTGCCTCATGATAGAAGTGTGGACTACTGCCGCTAGACCAACCAAGAAACCGAGATACGAGTAAAGAAATAGAAGAATCTTGTCTTTATGAAAACCTGCCCGTACCGCAGCCACCGGGTTACCTCCAATGGCAAAGATTCCTCTTCCGATCAAGGTATACTTAAGGACAAGATAAGTAATTACGGCCGCCAGCACCAGGAAAAAGACCTGAATGGGGATTCCCGCCAGCTTAATCCGGCCGAAATCAATGAACCACTGGGGTATATTGGTAATCCAGGAGCCCCCTGTGTAGTAAAGCATCAAGCCGTTGATAATACTCATTGAACCCAATGTTACTACTATGGGCGGCAACTCTAACCTGGATACCAATAGTCCGTTAAAGGCCCCCAGCAAAGCTCCGCTGGCACAGCCCAGGATGAATACAAGCAGCAGATTGCCGCCAAAATTCACCATGAATTTGCCGATGATGATGGTAACCGCGGCGGTCATTGCCCCCACCGAGACATCAATTCCCCCGGTGATGATTACCGGCAGCATGCCCAAAGCAACTATACCGATTACAGTATTGTTCTTAGCCAGGTCCAAAAGGTTTTCGGTAGTTAGGAAGACTGGATTTTTGAGAGTAATAACTGCAGATACTAGAATGATGATTAACAGGATGCCAGCCTCTTTTGACCTGAACAGCTGTCTCATCTAGATCGCCTCTCTTGCCAAGAGATTAGCCTGAAATAGGCTTGTTTCTTACTCCCTTAGGATGCATGCTCCTTAAGGGGCCGGTCGAGGATCGCGGCATTCATAATCCGCTCCTGGGTTGCATCCTCTCTAGCGAATTCAGCGGCAATCCTGCCCCTCCGCATGACCAAGATACGATCACAGACTGCCAAGACCTCCGGCAGCTCGGAAGAAATCATTATAATGCCGATTCCTGAAGCAGCCAGATCTCTCAACAACTGATGGATTTCGCTCTTAGCTCCTACATCGATACCATTGGTCGGTTCATCAACTATGAGTACCTTCGGTTCATAGGCAAGCCATTTAGCAAGTACTGCCTTCTGCTGATTCCCACCAGAGAATTGGTCAACAAGCATCCTTGGATAAGGAGGCCGGATAGACAGCCGATTGATCCAGTGACGCACATGTTCAGCCAGTCGGTCAGTGCGGATAATCTTAAAACGGCCTACCAAAGTATCCAACCTCGTCACAGCTACATTGTCTGCCAATGTTTTACCCAGGAACAACCCTTGGGACTGCCGACTTTCCGGAATATACGCGATGCCAGCCTCTACGGCTTGAGCAGTTGAGTTAATCTTAATAGGCTGGCCTTCCAGGTAGATCTCGCCGGTGTCGGGCACAAGGCGGCCGAAGATGGCCTGTGCAACTTCAGTGCGGCCTGCCCCTACCAAACCAGTTATTCCCAAGATCTCTCCTCTATGCAGTGTGAAGGAGATGTCGGCAAAATTGCCTTGTTTGCTGAGACCTTTAACCTCTAAGATTGGAGAACCGATGGGATTCCGCTCGTATTCTACAAATCTGAGCTTGCGGCCAACCATCAAAGAGATCAGCTGCTCCTCCGTCAGTTCATCCTTGAGATATGTCCCTACATGCTGGCCGTCCCGGAGAACGGTAATCCGATCGGAAATAGCAAATATCTCATCCAGCTTGTGGCTGATGAATAGAATAGACACGCCCTCTCCCTTCAGGGTGGCAATCACTTCAAACAGCGCTTCGATCTCACCCCGGGAAAGACTGGATGTAGGCTCATCCAGGATGAGAAGGCGGGCATCATGGACCAAGCCCCGGGCAATTGCCACCAACTGCTGATTTGCCACAGACAAGTCAGCCAGCCTGGTGTCTAGGTTGATATCCAGCCCCAGCCTGTCCAGCGCGGCCTGGGCAGTAACCCGCATCTCTTTCCAATCAACGATGTTGCCTCCTTCTTCAATCTCCCGGCTGATAGTGATATTCTCCAACACCGAGAGATTGGGGAATAGGCTGAGGTCCTGGTAGGTCACTGCAATCCTTGCCCGTAAGGCCTCCAGTGGATGGGCGAACTCCACCGGCTGACCATCAATTATGATCCGACTGCCTGAATCCGGGATTTCAGCGCCAGCTAGAATTTTGATCAGTGTAGACTTTCCTGCTCCATTCTCTCCCACCAATGCATGTACTTCTCCAGCGCGGATATCCATGCTTACATTGTCCAGTGCCTTAACTCCTGGATATGTCTTGCTGATTCCCTCCAATTGTAGGAATGAATCTCCTGTCACTTTCCCTTGCTCCTTTCAATTCGAGCATAGGCACCCGTAAACACCAATGCAACGTTGCCGGTGCTTATTATATTTCTTCACTGTTGACTGAGTCTCCTGCTTTTTTGCACTTATCTCTTGGGAGTTTTTTGGATTGATTATTCTTTGTTCCACTTCGTACTTGCTGTTTTTGCAATTTCCCCCACTATTGCGGTATCCGTCGATAACTCGCCGGCTAATTAAAAAAGCGCCGGCCTTAGCCGACGCTCTCCAGAAAACACTCAAGTGTTTCTTATATATTCTTATATCTCATTGGGATTGGCTTTGTGAAGAGTTCCACGGACCTTGCGCAGCTCTTCAACACTCCTCACCGACAGCCGAGCAGCACCCTTGTAATCATCCCTGGTAGGAATCCGCTTTTCTGTAGCACGGCGTTTCTTGGCCTCTGCTATAGCCTTGCCGTATTGGGGCAGCCACTGCTCTTGTTCGATGAGAAAGTCATCAACCATCTGCCAAATCTCTGGTGGATTGCAGACTGCTCCGGTGAGTGGATCCATGAGCATAGCCTGCCGCAGTAGCATATCATCTCCGTGGACCGCTGCTTCCACAGCCAGCCTCTGAACGGAAATGCTGGCATTGCAGACGGCGGCACAACCTAGAGGCAAATCACCAACAATAGGCACATGAATGCCTAAAGCATCTACATATGCGGGAACTTCCACTATGCAGTCATCGGGAAGATTGGTAATCGCTCCATTGTTGACTACATTAAAGTGGCCTCTGTATGTCCTACCTGTTTCCAAGCCCTCAATGATGTAAGACCCATGTTCCTCGCTTCTCTTGGTGGGGTCGAACTTCGCTGGCGGTTCCTGCATCCATCTGGGGAAATCAGTTTCGAACCAATCTCGGTTCTCCATGCAGTAGCGCAAATAGCCCCCGGTTTCACCGTGGATCCAGGAGTGGACCCACTCTCCTCCTACGTGGACCCAATCCTTAATTTCGTCGGCCCGCTTCCTATACCAAGGCACATACTCACTTAGATGACCATTGGACTCAGTGCTGTAGTACCCGAAACGGCGCAGCATATCGATCCGAACCTTTTCGGTCTCCTTATAGAGAGGGTGCTTTTCCAGGGCCTCCAGCAGCTTGCCGGTCAGGTCCTCTCCCTTATGCTTAATTTGGATGTACCATGTCTGATGGTTGATGCCGGCACAGACGATATCAACGTCTTTGACATCTAGACCGAAAACCTCAGCGATCTGCTGATGGCCGTGCTGAACCCCGTGACACAACCCAATGGTCGGCACCTTTCCATACTTGTTGCATGCCCAGGTGATCATTGCATTGGGGTTAGAGTAGTTAAACATAATACAGCCTGGCGCCGCAACCTCACGGATATCTCGACAGAATTCCAGCACCGCCGCTATGCCCCGCTGTGCATACATGATGCCCCCAGCACAGAGGGTATCACCGACGCATTGATCTATGCCGTATCGCAGTGGAATCTCGACGTCTTGCTTAAAGGCTTCCAGTCCGCCAATCCGCACTACGTTGAAGACATATTTTGCATCCTTTAAAGCTTCTCGCCGATCCAGCGTAGACTGAATCTTGATGTCCAAGCCATTGGCATCAATATCCCGCTGACAGATCTGGGTAACCATGTCCAGGTTGCGTTCATTTATATCGGTGAAGGCAATCTGGATATTATGAAACTCTTCAACTGAAAGCAGGTCCTTGAGCAATCCCCTGGTAAACTCCAGACTTCCGGCTCCAATGAAAGCTATTTTAAACGACATACCCTAACCTCCCCATCAGTTGTTTCAGCGAACCTCCGATACTTGCTGCAAAGATGACAAGTTCAGTTAACGTTGGCTATCGATCATCTCCTTCCAACCGTCCTAACCCTTCACTGCACCTGCTGTAAGACCCTCGATTATATACTTGTTGGCAATCAGAAAAACAATCAATACCGGCAAAGTGGTCACTGTTGCAGCAGCAGTCATGGCTCCCCACTGTACGCCCCAACTGTTCTGCATGGTGACGATACCGGTTGTTAACGTGCGCAAGTGGTCCGAGTTGATGAAGGTATTGGCAAACATGAAGTCATTCCATGCCAATATGAAGGCATAGACACTGGTGACCATTAATCCCGGCGCTGCCAGCGGGAGCCCCACTCTGACAAAAGCACCAAAAGTAGTGCATCCATCCACAAATGCCGCCTCAAACAATTCGCTGGGTATCCCGTCAAAATAAGACTTTGACAGCAAGAAACAGAAGGGAATGGTGAATGTGCTGTAGCTGAGAATGAGTGCCCAGTGGGTATTGATCAAGTTATACTGTTTCAAAAGGATATAAAGAGGAATGAGCAATAATACGCCGGGCATCATTTGAAAAAGCAGGATAAGACGAGCCAGCCCAGCTGATCCCCTTAACTTCAGTTGGCTAATGGCATAAGCCCCTGGAGTGACTGCCAAGAAGCTTAGAACAACTGTCGATAGCGCCACAACCACGCTGTTGCGGAAATAGGTACCTAAATTACCGTACTTAAAAACATCATAGTAATGCTGCAGGGTGAAATGAGATGGAATCAGCCTTAGGCCTCCAGTCAAAATCTCATTTGATGGTTTAAGGGATGTAATAAACATCCAAACAAAGGGGAAACCCACAAAGAGCAGCAAAATGATTAGACAGATATACACCCCGATTTTTTCCCAGGTTTCATTACTGGCTCTTACCATCAGTCACTGCCCTCCCTTATTGAAAGGAACTCGTTTTTGTATAGGCCCGGCCTACCGTAATGGCTAAGACAACAAGCAGGAATACTCCCATAGCCGCCGCATATCCCATATTGAAGAAGTCGAAGGCTTCCCGGTAAAGCAAGGTAGGCACAACTTCAGTCATTCTTAGGGGGCCGCCCTTGGTAAGCAGATAAATCACGTCAAAGTTGACGAAGGTCCAGATGATATGCAGTACTACAATCACCTGCGAGACACCCCTAATTCCAGGCAGGGTAATGTGAATAAAAGACTGCCACTTGCTCGCTCCATCTATGGAGGCCGCCTCATACAAATCCGATGGGATCTGGGCAAGACCAGCCAAGAGAGTGATGGTGTAGAATGGGAAGCTCCGCCAGACGTTGACGAAAATTACCGCCGGCATGGCATAGCGAATGTCCCCGAGCCAGTTAACAGTAAGCAAGTGCGGAAAACCAATAGCCGCCAGCAGCTGATTGATGAAGCCAAAATTGGGGGAAAGCATAAATTTCCAGATCAATGAGTTAACGGCAATGGGAACCACCCAGGGCAATAACACAATGGCACGGAATAAGTTCCTGAATTTAATGTGCCTGCTATTAAGAATAAGTGCTGAACCAAGTCCCACCAGGTATTCAAATACAACAGACCCAACGGTAAACACAGTAGAATTGCGTATGGCCCGGATAAAATGTGGGCTCTGGAGCATCTTAATGTAATTGCCCAATCCGATAAATTGATCAGCGTTGGGATGGAGCAGATGCTTGTTCCAAAAACTTAGGACCACTGAATAGACAAAGGGATAAAGCTCAACCAAAATAAACAAGACGAATATAGGGACCAAATAACCGTAACGCCCCAAGGCGCTGCCGGCCAGACTACCTGACGTCGCTTGCGTACGCCGAGATTTGTTCATGGCTTGTTCCTCCAGAACTTGATGAAGATAATCGAGGGAGAGAATGGCCAATAGAAGGCCATTCCCTCCGGGTTTACGTGTATCCTACCGCAGTGTACTTAGATAAGCTGCTGTGTCATCATAGAATCCCTGAGCAGCCTGCTCCGGTGTTGCAAGCTTGTAGAGTACTGCCTGCAAGTACTCCATTGATGAGAGGAACACCTGTGACAGTGGAATGGACGGAATTACCTTTCCGTGGGGAACAAGCTCTAGAAACGTCTTGCACCAGATCTCGTTTTCCTGGTAATAAGGCAGTGCCATGACGTCGGAGCGGGAGGGCAGATTATCGTACTTGGTGAAGCTGTACATCTGATCCTTACTCATTAAGTAGCTGAGAAGGTTCCAAGCTTCTGCCTTATTTGCTGAGTGGGCACCAATGGCCTCAACTTTGACTTCCATGTAAGTTGCAGGCACCTTCTGATACGGAACCGCAGCCGTCCGCCAGTGCTCACCGGTTGCAGATCTGGTAGCGCGGTTGGCCATCCAAGCACCGTTTTGGCACATTGCTACAGTGCCGACCTCAAAGGCCTGGTCCAAATCGTTGTATTCCCAGCCGCGAATATACTCTGGAACACTCTTGTCTACATGCATCATGTCGTAAAGGAGCTGATAGACATCCCTTACCTGGTCTACGGTAAAGCCGGGAACCCATTTGCCATCTGTCTGCACGGCGAGTTCAGCGCCGGTGGACCAGAGCAGAACCAAGAATTCCTGGGGCCCTCTGACAGCGTCTGTGGATGAACAGAAAGCGAAACCTGCAACGTCTGCCCTGCCGTCGCCATCTCGGTCTACGGCGAGCTTCTTGGCTACATCTCTCAAGTCAGACCAAGTGACGGGAGGTTCTGCAATTCCGACTTCCTCAAAGAGGTCGTTCCGGTACACCAAAGCACGGGTACTAGCAATACTTGGTATGCCGTAGATCCGTCCTTGACTCGTTGCTACTGCCCAAGTGCTAGCAGGGAATTGATCCTTGTCTTCCCAGTTCTCTACCAGATCGGTAATGTCTTCGATGATCCCTAAGGCAGAAAACTCTGCTACCCACTCACCCAGCATATGGAGTACGTCAGGGCCAGTTCCTGCCTGGTTGGCAACAACTGCCTTTTGACGCAAATCCGCGTATGTCATGGTGTTGTGATTAATCTTGACACCGGGATTCAACCGTTCATACTCTCTATAGGCCTCGACTAATGCACGGGCATCAATCGAAGTTGCTGGATTGAAGTCATTCCACACTTCCAAGCTGACTTGAGCGGCAGCTAACGTCGGCATGACGAAAAGAATCAAGACAAGCGACACCACACCGATATACCTGCAACTACGCTTCACTCTTGCAACCTCCATTCGCAATCTCGGTAGTTTTGTTTCCCAGTTCCTGAAAAGCTGTCCAACCTATCACAGCAGCATTTTCCTGCTCTGCCACGCATCCTCTCCTTTCGGTCCTGACTCGCCTTTGTCGACTTGCTTTTAAGCAGAACCCTCGGACTTGACAGCTGAATGAGTTCACCTATAAACAGTGGTGGACTCTCTTACCACTAACCGCTCCGGCAGCGTAATGAATCGTTCTTCTCCTACATCCTTTCCTTCAATCCGCTCAAGCAGCAGCTGTGCTGCTACCTGGCCAGCTTCATACATTGGTAATGCCACCGTTGTCAGCCGAGGGCGTGTCATTTCAGCAAAACTATCATCAAATCCTATAACTGAGACATCCTCCGGGACCCGCAATTCCATTTCTTCCAAGCACTCCAGGACACCCAATGCCATCAGATCATTAGCTGCGATAATGGCACTTGGTTTTTCATCTCTAGCTGATAGCAGCTTAACACCGGTATACCCAGATTCAGTAGAATAGCTTACCACCTCAACGATAGAGACGCGGCTGGGAACGATCCCATGTTCCTTAAGAAAGGACGCTGCTCCTTGAATCCGTCTGGCGCTTGTGCCGCTGTCTTTTACCCCTATAATGCCTATCCGTTGATGGCCTAGCTCCACTAAGTGTTTGGCAGCTAGATACCCGCCCTGGAAGTCATCGCATACTATTCTGTCCTGACTGGGAATTCTAATGGAACCATGACAGGTTACTACAGGAATGTCGTTGTCTAGCAAAGACTGGGCTACACGAATAACCGCTTCATCACCTGGTACCGAGAACACTACTCCAGCAGCTTGGCTTTCCAGCAGCATTTGTCCGAACGCAGAAGCACGGTTAGCGTTCAGGCCGGTACAGCAAATAACTACGTTGTAACCATACGAGCTGGCCACTTCCTGCAACCCTTCGGCTATCCGAGCGTGGAACAAATTGGTGATGGATGATAGGAAAAACCCAATAATCCTGCTCTGCTTGGTCTTCAAGCTCCGGGCAATCGCATTAGGTCGATAACCCAGCTGCTTGGCAGCTTTCATTACCCTCCTGCGAGTCTCTGGGCTGGCATATCCATATCCGCCGAGTACCCGTCCCACAGTCGAAGTGGAAACACCAGCCGCGGCCGCTACATCTTTGATAGTAGGTGTCTTGGTCTTTTTCCTGGCCATTGGAACCAACCCGCAGTCTGAAAGAGTACCATGTGTGAACGTTTTCATACATTAAGTTCTTTCCTTCTCACCCAAATCCTGCAACAAATATGTTACACGGCAAAAGTTTTTTCTGTCCCCTATCCCCTCTCCATTCATTCAACCGGCAACAACCGCAGCGGACAAAAAAACAGCCATCCTTAGACGGCTGCCGCAAGATACGCCGCGGTTACGCACCCGGCTTGACTATTCGGCGGTCGAAGCAGCAAGGTACGGCTGCCAGCGCCTGAAGCTTTCAGGGTATCTTTCCCGGACACATTCGAGAAACTGCTGGGCCAGTCCACGGCGCTCCAACCCCTTGAGCAGCTTCCGGGGGTAAGGAGGGCTCTTTTTCATCGTGTTAACTGGGTCGATTAACCACAGCTTATCGTTCTCATCGATGATTATATGCGAAAGCCTGGTATCGGCTCGGCGAAACCCCAATCTGCGCATAATTTCCACCATATCTGCCAGCTGCTGCGCTATATCCTCTGTAAAGGGGTGTGACCGCAGATACTCGTTTAGGGGAGTGCCGGATGCGTACTCCCGGATAATATAATCCCGGCCCCAATCGTAGACCCGGGGGAAGAAGGGAGCCCCTGCCCCTCTCTGCAGGGCTGCTAGTTCCATGCGAAGGTAGTGGCGCTTTCTGTAGATTTTGATGCACCGCTGATCATCGATCTTGTAGACCTCTCCATGCTTACCTGCTCCGATGAACTCCAACTGCTCGATCTTAAGCCCCTGCAACAGTATCCTCTCCCCCGCTAAGGTTCTAGGATATATTAAGCAAGACAGCTAGGATCGTGCAGGAATAAGAGCAGGATAGGACCCCCCAGGGGCATAATAGGGTGACCGCCGCGAGCCGGCCATAGCCTCTTCCAAGCAAAATAGGGTGCCCAAAGAAGGCACCCCGAGTGATCTATATCGGTTTACCGAAACGGACTCTCGCAGGAGTCGCTCGGCATGTTAGAACGATAGGTCCACTCCAATGAAGAAGCCGGAGAAGCTAACACTAGCTTCAGCCTTAGTGATCTCAAGGCCCTGGTAGCGATACCCGCCTTTGACAGCTATATCACCAAAGCTGTATGTACCGCCTGCCACAAAGGTCATCATGCTGGAGTCCTCGGACTCCCATTGAACATCCTTCGCCTTAACCTTAAGTGCAGGCGCATAGGCAAACTCACCGAAGACTCCGATGCTGTCACTCAGTTCGGCAGCAGAAGTGGCACCAATCGTGAAACCACTTAGATCAAACTTAGATTCTTTACTAACGCTATAGCTACCGGTTAGGAGTCCAACTCTAGCCTTGACCATGGGAATAACCTCGTACTGCACTGCGAGATTCACACGGCTTAGGTCGCCGTACAAATCGGAGCCTTTCTCAAACTCTTCACTATTACCGAAGACGAACGCCCCTGCTACGCCCAGCTTATCTGTAATGCTCACTTCCCCGCTGAGCCCCGTCAGTCTAGCTGGAGCCTCGAACTTGAACTCTTCCCCACCCTTCATCTCCAACACATGATTTGCAAACCACTGGTCCACCGACACCTTCCCGGTCTGAGCCAAAGCAAGAGAACCAAGGCCCAACACCATGCAGACTACCAACATTCCAACGATCAGTTTCCTCAACACTCTCTGCCTCCCGTAACTCTTTCTCATATGTATATACCCTAATTCATTTCCACGTTTTCCTACATTTTCCTCTATGGATCCTTGATTTCAGACAAAAAATGAAAGGGCGCCTCCAGGCACCCCTCGCAATTTAAGTTATAGAAGTTTGTCCAAACGGACTCTATCCAGAGCCGTTCGCTAGAAAGAGAAGCCTACTCCCACGAAGAAGCCGGAGAACGTGGCACTCTCCTCATACTTGTTTTTCTCATTCTTGAACTCAAATCCTCGATAGCGATATCCACCTTTAACGGCAATCTCGCCAAAGCTGTATGTGC
>LSQX01011189.1_pt1 | contig 15340 bp, 12 predicted proteins | sample 654561 | NCBI WGS metagenome assembly LSQX01 (sample SAMN04489861, study PRJNA283612) | anaerobic digester metagenome | isolation source: 4 biogas reactors fed with cattle manure at either 37C or 55C with and... | place: Denmark: Kongens Lyngby | collected 2014 | reverse complement strand
TCGGCCTGGAAGGCCAAGGCGTATTCCGAGGGGAGGGTGTACGAACCCGAAGTCCTCTACTCAGAACACATGATGGGAGCCATGGGACAGGTTTTCCACCTGGACACACCTATCCAGATGGCTTCCCTCACGCAAGCCATAGCCAATGACGGAGTGCGCATGAAGCCTTTCCTGGTCAAGGAGATCTTGTCGCAAGATGGCGAAGTGGTGCGTTCACTTGACCCCGAAGTGGCAGGAGTTCTTGACGTGGAACAGTGGATTTTCGACGAAGTGAAAAAGGGAATGGCCATGGTCACGGGAGACCCCCGCGGGACGGCCTACTGGACATTTCACGATCTGCCCATTAAGGTAGCAGGGAAAACAGGTACCGCAGAGAATCCACTGGGAGAGAACCACGCATGGTTTGTTGGTTTCGGGCCCTTCGACAACCCGGAGATAGCCTTGGCGGTTGTTATCGATCAAGGTGGAAGTGGGTCAGAAGTGGCCGCCCCGGTTGGCAGGGCCATTTTCGACGCGTATTTTGAACCGCGGCTCAAGCCTCTTGATGAGGCGGAGCAATGAGCCTTCGCCTTCGGGGTCGACGCGGAGGTGCGGAGTATTGGAGATTACACAGGACGTGGTTTTTAAGGGAAGCAGGGAAGGGCTATACCTCATTCTAAATGCGAAGCAAGACTTTGAAGTCATCAAAGAAAAGCTCAGGGAACATCTAAAGAAGTCCGAGTTCTTCTTCAAGGGTGCTCCCGATGTAATCCTGGAGACCGGAGAAGAAGGCTTTTCTCTCGATGAAATCCTGGAGATTCAGAACATACTCGCCTATCCTTTCGGCCTTAAGCTCAAGAAAGTGAAGCACAGGGAGAAGGCGCCGAAAAGGGAGCCTCAAACGGAGCGGAGGACTGTGAGGAGCGTCCCACAGGACAAGCCCCGTGAGAGCCTAGGGAGCCGCGTGACTGAGAGGCCCCGGTATACCAGGGATATTACCGGTGTGCTGCCAGACACGCTCTTATATAAAGGGACGGTAAGGTCCGGCCAGCGTATTGCCTACGATGGTTCGGTGGTCATTGTAGGCGATGTGAACCCCGGTGCCGAGGTGAGGGCCACCGGTGATATTGTTGTTATGGGAGTCCTGAGAGGGCTGGCTCATGCCGGCGCGGAAGGCGACACGAGCGCGTCCGTGGTGGCACTGAGACTGGAGCCCACTCAACTCAGGATCGGTGACGTTATTGGACGTCCTCCCGAAGGAGAGCGGAGCGCCGGTAGCGAGCCGGAAGTAGCGAGGCTGAGAGACGGTACAATCGTCGTAGAGCCTCTCGAGGGAGTCCGATGGGAGGGAGACCGTTGAGTCAAGCAATAGTGATCACATCCGGTAAAGGCGGAGTTGGTAAGACCACGACGACGGCGAACCTGGGAGTGGCCCTTGCCCTTGGTGGCGCGAGGGTGGTTGTGGTGGACGCCGATATCGGACTAAGGAACCTGGATGTAGTAATGGGTCTCGAGAACCGCATCGTTTATGACCTTGTGGATGTGGTGGAGGGCTACTGCCGCCTGAGGCAAGCTCTAATCAAGGACAAGCGTGTCGATGGGTTGTTCCTGCTTCCTGCAGCTCAGACCAAGGACAAGAACGCCGTAAACCCCGAGCAGATGAAAGAACTTATCGAGGCGCTCAAAGAGGAACACGATTTCATCATAGTGGACTGCCCTGCAGGGATAGAGCAGGGCTTTCGGAACGCCGTATCGGGAGCCGACCGGGCCGTCATAGTGACGACGCCCGAGGTTTCGGCCGTTAGGGACGCCGACCGGATTACCGGGCTCCTGGAGGCTTCGGGCTTTGAAAAGCCCGAGCTCATAATCAACAGGATCAAGCCTAGGATGGTTGCGAGAGGAGACATGATGGACATCCCGGACATCATCGACATCCTCGCCATCGACCTTTTGGGAGTAGTCCCCGACGATGATTACATAGTGGTGTCTACCAACCGCGGTGAGCCCGCAGTGATGGCGGATACCTCTCGTGCCGGAGAGGCTTACCGGAACATCGCCCGACGCATAAGAGGCGAAGAAGTGCCGTTCTTGGACCTTTCGGAGAAGGAGACCATTTGGAGTCGCCTGCGCAGGCTTATGCGGGGGAACTGAGGGGGGGAAGCCGGTGTTCAACTGGTTTAGACAGAGAACGAAGACCAAAGATGTGGCCAAAGACAGGCTCAGGGTGGTACTCATGCAAGACCGCTTGTCTTTGAGCCATGGGATAATGGAAGAGATGAAAGACGAAGTGATCATGGCCATCTCGAAGTATGTAGAGATCGATAGACCCGGCATAGAGTTCAGCTGGAAGGAAATTGACAAGAGACGGGCCCTGGTTGCCAATATCCCCGTAATATCGATAAAGAGAGGCGCGACTTCAAACGATCGAGTTACCCAGCGTTCGTATTGAGAAAAGGATAGTACGGCGGATTGACTGGTACCTCCTAATCGCCGTGCTCATATTGGATATTCTCTCGATCCCCCTTATAGACAGCGCAACTCACGGTTCGGCCGACCATTATTACGCCAAGAAACAAGCGCTAATGGTAGCCATTTCTTTAGTCGTCCTTGTACTGGGTCTCGCCATTGACCATCGCGACCTGGTGGAAATGTCTCCGTGGCTTTACGGGCTAAACGGGGCTCTCCTCGTGCTCGTTCTCTTTGTGGGAAAGACGGTGGGCGGTTCTACCCGGTGGATCCCTTTGGGTTTTTTCGACCTACAGCCTTCCGAGACGGCAAAGGTAGTCACCATCCTCTTCTCTGCAAGGCTCCTCAGCAGGTGGGAAGAGCCTCCCAAGGGCCTCTTGGGGCTCGGGGCCTATTACTTCTGGACGGCCGTGCCCATCGTCCTCATAATGCGCCAACCTGACCTCGGCACGGCGATGGTCCTAATAGCCCTTTGCACAGGTTCTCTTTATTTCGGAGGGACACCGGGCAGGCGTATAGCCAAACTTGTCCTGGCAGGGGTCCTGGCGATCGCTCTCGTCTTGTGTCTCCACTTCTACGCAGGTATGCCTCTCCCGCTCCATGACTACCAGCTTAAGAGGCTTCTCACTCTGTTTAACCCAAACGCCGATCCCTTGGGCACAGGATACCAAGTGCTCCAGTCCAAGATCGCCATAGGATCGGGCTCATTATGGGGCAAGGGCCTGGGCCAGGGTACCCAGAACCGGTTGGATTTTATCCCTGAGCAACATACCGATTTCATCTTTTCGGTTGTTGGAGAGGAACTGGGCTTCGTAAGAGGCCTGGGTGTCTTGGCGCTTTATTTTCTAATCTGTTACCGGTGCCTTGTTGCCGCGATCACCTCAACCGACCGCGTGGGAACTCTCGTTGCAGGTGGAGTGCTCTCCATGTTCGTGTTCCAGATAGCGGTGAACGTGGGCATGACCATGGGGATCATGCCGGTCACGGGGGTCCCGCTTCCCTTCTTAAGTCACGGGGGCACGGCACTCCTTACCAACTCTTATGCCGTCGGGATGGTGCTCAACGTGGGGTGGCGGAAGCACAAAATCTTGTTCTAGCGGTATCCTATTCTAAGGCAGAAGAGAAGGGGGCCGCGCCTTGAAAGAATTCGGAAGAGTTACGGGCGTATCCGGTGGGAGGATAACTGTCGCAGTGAAACGCACCGCCGCATGTGATAGATGCGGCAGGTGCCGGCATGCGCATATAGGTTTCGGCGAGAATGAAAGTCTGATTGTCGAAGCCGTCCCGGTGGGTGAGGTCAAGCCGGGAGATCTGGTAGAGCTGGAGATGCCCGCGCGCGATTATCTAAGACTGTCGTTCCTCATGTATCTCTTCCCGCTTCTCGGAGCCGGTGCCGGGCTGGGGATTGGCTACCTCCTGGGACGCACATTGGGAAACCCGGGGCTCTGGGGAGGAGTCTTTGCCGTGGGATTCCTGGCGGGATCTTTCCTGTGGCTCAATCAATACGATAAGGCGGCTGCCAAGACGGGCCGTTACCTCCCTATAGCGAGGCCTGTCCAAGAAGAGTATTGAGGGCGAGACCCAAGCGACTAGGTCTGCCCTACCACCTGAGGCGAAAGTCTCCGCGACCCGCTGACCTTCGGCATGTACCCTTCATTTGATAGGGCCGTCACCAGCTGCTCGTATTGCGAGCCGTCCACGCAGAGATACCTCGGGCCTACTCTCTGCTTGATGTACGGCCGGATTTTCGGATGGAGCATGATCTCTTCGGCCAGCTGCTCCGTGTCGCACTTCATGAGGATCGTCTCCTCAAACTCGATGCGCCCGTAAGAAGTCCCCCACTGGGCGATGGAATACTTTACGTTTTGGGCGACCGGAGTCTTGGAGTGTTTGACCAGGAACTCTTCAATGGTCTCAGGTGAATACGAATGGAGCATGGCCCGGTACACCGAGTTCCGGGTCAGTTTATACACCATCATCTGGTCGTGCTTGAGGAGTTCGGCGAAGGCGTCCACCGACCACAGCATCTCCGGGGAAACCGTGCACGGCACGAGGAGCTCGAAGTTGGACTGGACGTACACGTGATCGTCCCACCGCTCTTCAGGCCACGGTCTCAGGCCGAACATGGCCCGGCCCAGAGGCGTAGGCCTTACAAAGAGGCCGTTCAAGGTCTCCGCTACTTCGAGTCCGCCCAGGTATTCCAGAGCATCTACCAGATTACGTTCGACCCTGAGGTTCAGGCCGTGAGAAGAATGGCTGGTGGACAACGTATCCATGGCTTCCAAGAGTGACGCCAGCGATATGGCCTGATCTTCGGGAGCGTGCATGATGATCCAGAGCATTGTCTGAAGGTCGGGATCCTGGAACACGAAACTCTGACGCCAGTAGTCAAAAAGCTCCTGCCTCGAGGACCGGCAATCAGACTTCACCCAGGAAGCTGCCCGGTTTCCCAACCGGATCATCCCATTCCTTTCTTCCACGAGGCCTTTGGACTTTGCGAAATAGAGGAGAAACGCCAGACGCGGAGGGTAGCGCACCGGGAGCAGCGAGTCTCCTATCGTCGTATTGTCCTCGCCTACCAGAGACATGAGGTCGTTCTGGGCCTTCTTGAAAATGGTCCCGGATTGGGCTATGCGCACTTCGTGCTTCCTGAAATAGGAGAGGAACAAGACCATATGCCTAAGCGGGGCAGCGACGTCCGACCTGTGTCTCGGCGTGAACCTCTGGACGTCAACGCATGATGTCTTGTAGATATCCTCCAAGAAAAACGGGGAAAGCACTCTGCGGAGGTCTTCAGGCACGAAGTATACGTGCCGGTATCCCTCTTTGCGGATATATACGAGACCCCTGGAGATAAGGGCTTCGATGACTTTGGCACCGTTCCGGCGCCACTTACGCGACAACTGGTTCAGTTTCTGATGACATTGCTCTATTACCACACCGCTTCCGCCAGAAGCGATTGTTATCAGGCGAAGAGCGAGCATCTCCTCAGGATCCAGGCCGTGCATGGCTACCAGCGTATTGGCCGGGACCAGAAGATGAGATGCTATGGCCGACGCAAGCTCCTCGTGAGACGCTTCTTCGGGCAGGATGCCCGATGGTCCCACAAGCCCGTAGAAGCCGGCAATTCCCTTTGCTCTTTCGCCGGATGACTGTAAGAGCGCCTGAACCAACTTCATGATCAAGCCCCCCCGCTTCCGGTCTCTAGAAAGGACCGTGCTTCCCAAATAGTGTATTTATAACCCTGTTCCGTGAGGAACAGCTGGCGCTTTTGCGAGAATTCCTGGTCTTTGGTGTTCCGCGTAACCAGCGTGTAGAACGTGGCGCTTTCCCCTTGAGGCTTTGGTCTGAGTATCCGGCCCAGCCTTTGAGCTTCTTCCTGCCGCGATCCGAAAGTCCCCGATACCTGGATGGCCACGTTGGCGTCGGGGAGATCGATGGAAAAATTGGCTACCTTTGAAACCACCAGCACCTTAAGTGAACCTTCTCTGAAGCGGGAGTACAGGGCCTCACGCTCGCTCACCGGAGTCTGGCCGCAAAGAAGAGGGGCATCCAGGATCTTTGATAGTGTCTCAAGCTGGTCCAGGTACTGTCCTATCACGAGGACTTGGTCGCCCGAATGCCTCTTTAGGATCTCCTGGACGAGTTCAACTTTCTTCTTGTTGGTGGCTGCAATCCGGTACTTGTCCCTTTCGCCCGCCACCGCGTACACAAGCCTGTCTTCCGGGTCGAGGTCCACCCTTACCTCGTGGCTGTGGGCCTGAGCTATCCAGTTCTGCTCTTCAAGCTCCTTCCACGGTTTGTCGAACCGCTTGGGCCCGATGAGGCTGAAAACCTCATCCTCGCGACCGTCTTCACGGACCAAGGTGGCGGTGAGTCCCAACCTTCGCCGGGCTTGGAGATCTGCCGTTATCCTGAAGACGGGTGCAGGTAGGAGGTGGACTTCATCGTAGATGATGAGGCCCCAGTTCCTTTCCGAGAAGAGCGAGAAGTGAGGATATTCTTTTTCACCCCCGCGCCTTCTGTGGACCAAGATCTGGTATGTCGTCACCGTTACAGGGCCGACCTCTTTGACCTCGCCGCTGTATTCCTTGACCATGTCCGGTCCGAGGGTAGTCTTGTCAACAAGCTCCGATAACCATTGGCGGAGCGCGACAACGTTTGTCGTCAGTATGAGAGTTTGAGTAGAGGCTTTCGCCATCGCTCCCATGCCCACAATGGTCTTGCCTGCGCCGCAAGGCAAGACTACTACGCCGCTACCGCCACGGACGCTGCCGCCGGCCCAAAAAGCATTGACGGCCGCTTCCTGATAAGGCCTTAAGGCGAAGGGCTTTCCTTGGGAGGTGCGTTCCCGGAGCGCCACTTCAAGGGGATCGCCTTCTACGTAGCCCGCCAGGTCTTCGCAAGGGTATCCCATCCGGATCAGGGTCTGTTTAAACGCGCCTCTTGACATGGGGTCGAGAGAAAGCGAGTCGGAACTCAGGACTTCTTTTATGAACGGACGGACTTTGTCTGAATTTGTTATCTCGGCAAAGACAAACGGATCTGTGCAGGTTAAGACCAATCTTCCGTCCTCGCGAGTGATCCTTAGAAGTCCGAACTTGCTCATGGTGTCCTTGATAAAGGCCACCGTGTTCTGGGGGACCGGGTAGCGCGACAGGCGAGACAGGCTGTCTACGACCTCCGGCGCGGTCAGGCCGACCGCGGCGGCGTTCCACAAAGAAAGCTGCGACAGCCTGAACGTGTGGATATACTCCGGGCTTTTCACGAGGTCAGAAAAACGCATGAGGCTGTCTCTTGCGGCCTCGTATTCCGGGTGTTCCACCTCGACAAGGATGGTGCCGTCACTTTGGACTACGGCAGGTCCTCCGTAAGACATGAGCTCCCCCCATGAGTTGTCGTAAGAGTAAGGCAAATAAACAGTCACATTTAAACAATAGAGATTCTACGTACAAGACTCAGCTCCTGCCCCACGCAGGAAGTTTCGGTATACGCAACAAATGACCCCTTTCTGGAGGGTAATTCCAACACCCCGTCGTATTAGTTAGGAGACCGAAAGACCGGGAGGTGTATGCGTTCTTGAGAGACCTTACGGCTCAGGCGCTGGATGTTGCAAAGAAGCTTGGGGCGTCTTACGCCGACATCCGCGTCGTCGACAAAAAGCAAGAGTCAGTGCGGACCAGAAACGGCAACGTTGAGTCCCTCGGGTCGTCCAGGAGCAGAGGTTTTGGCGTCAGGGTCCTCTATGACGGTGCTTGGGGTTTTTCGTCAAGCGCCCGCGTGACGGAAGAAGAAGTGCGTCGTGTGGCCGAAGAAGCGGTGTCGATAGCCAAGGCGTCGGCTACCGTGAAGCGTGAGAAAGACGTAGTTTTGGCGCCGGCCAAACCGGTTACGGCGAAATGGGAGTCCAAGTGCGAGATTGACCCCTTCTCGGTTAAGGTGGAGGATAAGATCGCCCTCCTTATGGAAGCCGACCGCCTCATGAGGCAGAACAAGGGGGTAAGGGTTGCTTCGGGCAACATCATGGCCCTCCGGGAAGAGAAGATTTTCGCGTCAACTGAAGGAAGCTACATTGAGCAGGTAAAGACTGAGACTGGAGCAGGGATTGAGGCAACGGCTGCCGACAAGGGAGAACTCCAGAGACGGTCTTATCCAAACTCGGCAGGCGGGGATTTTGCCTCCAAGGGATGGGAATTTGTCGAGTCCATGAACATCCTCGACCACGCCGAACGGGTCGGCAACGAAGCCGTACAGCTCCTTACTGCAAAGCAGTGCCCGGACGTCGTGACTGACCTCATCCTAGATAGTTCCCAGCTCACCCTGCAGATACACGAGTCCTGCGGCCATCCCATCGAGCTGGACCGCGTCTTGGGTCAAGAAGCCAGTTACGCAGGGACCAGCTTCTTGACTCCCGAGAAAAAGGGGACGTTCCAGTACGGTTCGCCCAACGTGAACATCGTGGCTGATGCCACCATCGATGGGGGACTGGGCTCGTTCGGCTTCGATGACGAAGGTGTGCCGGCCCAGCGGACCACAATAGTCGACAAAGGCATTTTCATGAATTACCTGTCGTCGCGGGACACTGCCGCGGAGCTCGGCGAGACCTCTTCGGGAGCCGCCCGGGCCGACAGCTGGAGCCGCATCCCCATAGTCCGGATGACCAACATCAACCTAGAGCCCGGAGACTGGACACTCGATGAGATCATCAAGGACACCAAAGAAGGCATCCTTATGGAGACCAACAAGTCCTGGTCTATTGACGACAAGAGACTGAACTTCCAGTTCGGCGTCGAGATGGCCTACGAGATAAAGGACGGTTCCATAGGTGAGATGATCAAGAACGCGAACTACACGGGCATCACGTACGAGTTCTGGAGGTCGTGCGATGCCGTCGCCAACAAGGACGAGTGGCGCCTCTGGGGTGTCCCCAACTGCGGTAAAGGCGAACCAGGGCAAGTCGCCCACGTAGGCCACGGTTCAGCCCCGTCCAGGTTCAGGGGCGTGAAGGTAGGTGTCGGCAAGTGGCAGTGAAGGGCCTACTCGGCAAAGATGAAGCGCTCCGCATTGCGAGCCGGGTGATAGAAGCTTCTCCCGGAGATATGACGGAAGTCTTTGTGAGCGGCGGAGTATCGCGCCTTACCAGGTTCTCAGACAACTACATCCACCAAAATGTGTCCGATTCGGGCCACAGCTTAAGGGTTAGAGTCATCTTCGGGAAGAAGATAGGCATGGCTTCGACCAATTCCCTGGATGATGATGCAGTGAAAGAAGCCATCGAGACCGCTGCCAGGGTGGCCGAACTGCAGAAACCCAATGAGGACTTCGAGGGTATTCCTGGGCCCGAACCGATACCTCAGGTGAACACCTTTTTCGACTCTACCTTTGGGTTCTCTCCCTTGGACAGGGCGAAGGGAGTCAAGGTCATAACCGAAGCCGCGAAAGCGAAGGGTTTCAGGGCCGCCGGCGCTTTCCAGACGGGTGCTTCAGAGCTCTGCATCGCCAATTCCCTCGGAGTTAGGGCCTACAACCGCTCGACTTCGGCCCACCTGCGGACGGTAGCTATGTCGGATACCGGGTCAGGATATGCCGATGCGCTGGCGACGGACGTGAGGGAGATCGACCCTGCCCTGGTGGCCCAGACGGCCGTCATGAAGTGCGAGTCTGCGCAGAACCCCGAGGTTGTGCCACCGGGTGAGTACGAGGTGATTCTCGAGCCCAGGGCCGTTGCCGACATGCTCTCCTATCTGGTCCGGGGAGGCTTCTCGGCATCTGCCGTAAGTGAGGGCCGGAGTTTCCTTGCCGGAAAACTCGGTGAGAAGCTTTTCGCCGAGCTTTTCAGCCTTTGGGATGACGGACTCGATCCGAGGGGTTTCCCAATGCCTTTTGACCTCGAGGGCGTGCCGAAACAGAAGGTCGTTATGGTCGAAAAGGGCGTTGTGAAGGATCTCCTGTATGATTACAAGACTGCGAAGAAGGAAGGCAAGAAGTCGACCGGGCACGGAGGGTTCGGCCGTTGGGGCGCTATGGCGGCCAACTTGTTCATGGCTCCGGGTGATTCAACGGTTGAGGAAATGATTAAGAACACCAAGCGGGGCATCTTGATCACCAGGTTCCACTACACCAACATGGCCCACCCCATGAAGGTGCTTGTAACGGGTATGACCCGCGACGGGACATTCCTGGTGGAAGACGGCAAGGTGACCAAACCGGTGAAGAACCTCCGGTTCACCGAGAGTGCGCTCCGGGTGTTCGGCACAATGGATATGGTCGGCAAGGAGCTTCACAGGGCAGGACGCAGCGTCGTCCCTGCCATCCATGTGCCTGCGTTCAACTTTACGGGAGTCACCGAGTTCTAAGCATGCCCGGACCTTCCTGAAAAGAGTCTGTGAAAACGCCTGTGAGAGATCCGGCGGGAGGTCCCGTAGACCCCCTTGCCGGGTCTCTTCTTGTGTCTTCCCGCAGGGAGTTCTCTGCTCACTCGGATGACTATCCGCCGGTGGCTTTCATTTCCTCTCTATCTCGTGGCTCCACCGACCGGGCAGGTTTTGGCCGGTCGGACGGATAAAGTAACGGTTTGATACGTTGGTAAGGGCCGCCACCAATCCGTTATACTGGTTCTGTTCGAACGAAAATCCAATCCCGGCGGTGTATCATGCCTGAAAACGACGTTCTCCAAGGACTAAATCCAAAGCAGGTTGAAGCGGTCAGATATATGGGAGGGCCTCTCCTTATTTTGGCGGGGGCCGGCTCGGGAAAGACTACAGTGCTCACCCGGCGTGTGGCCTATCTTATATCGCAAGGGGTTCCCCCCGGTTCCATCCTGGCCATTACTTTCACGAACAAGGCGGCCAAAGAGCTCAAGACACGCATTGAGGCTTTCCTGGGCGAGAGGGCAAGCGGTGTGTGGGCCATGACTTTTCACTCGGCATGTGCCCGCATCTTGAGGGCCGAGCTTCCCGGCCTCGGGCGCTCAGGCAGGTTTACCATCATGGACTCCGACGACCAGGTAAAGCTCATGCGTAAAGTGCTAAAAGAGCTGGACCTAAGCGATAAGCAATACCCCCCCTCGGGGGTGCTCAAAGCGATTTCCAGGGCCAAGGACAACTTGATGGGCCCTCGGGAATATGCCAAGAGGGCAGTTACCTTTTACGAGACCAAGGTTCACCAGGCCTATGAGCTTTACCAGAGGAAGCTCCGGGAACTGGACGGCATGGACTTCGACGACCTCATCATGGAGACCGTCATGATGTTCCGGAGCAATCCTCAAGTACTCGCCAAGTACCAGAGGAAGTTTGCCCATATCCTCGTGGACGAGTACCAGGACACCAACAGGGCTCAATACGAGCTCACCAAGCTCCTGGCCGCGGCCCACCGGAACATAGCTGTTGTAGGAGACGATGACCAGAGCATCTACACGTTCCGAGGAGCGGACATCCGCAACATACTGGAGTTCGAGGACGACTACCCGGAATGCCGGGTGGTGAAGCTCGAGCAGAATTACCGGTCAACTCAAGTCATCTTGGATGGGGCTTTTCACGTCGTGTCGAACAACATCCGGAGGAAGGACAAGCGCCTGTGGACCGTCCAAGAGGGCGGGGCCCCCATCACCCTGTATGCAGCCCAGAGCGGCGAAGACGAAGCGCGGTTTGTGGCGGGTGAGATTGACAACCTGGCCTCCCAGGTGCCCTTGAGCTCCATAGCCATACTGTACCGTACAAACGCCCAGTCAAGGATCTATGAGGATGCTCTCAGGAACAGGGGCATCCCTTACTCTGTCCTCTCCGGGCGGAGGTTTTACGACCGTAAACACATTAAAGACGCCGCCTGTTACCTGAGGCTGGTCGTAAATCCAAGGGACGTAGTCGCCTTTGAGCGGATTGTGAACGAGCCGGCGAGAGGCCTGGGGCCCGCCGCGGTGAGGAAAATCGTAGGCCACGCGGCGGTATCGGGCATAGACCTGGTGCAGGCTCTTTCTTCGGCCAAAGACATTAAGGGGCTTACTGGGCCCCAGAAAAGGGAGGCGGAGAAGCTCGGGAATACCATCTCGGGCATTGCGCTGAAGGCTTTGGAGCAACCGGCCCACATAATGCTCAAAGACGTATTGGAGATGACCGGGTACCTACCCTACTTGGAGGCCCAGGGTACTACGGAGCTGGAGAGGATCGACGATCTCCGGGAGCTCATTGTCTCTGCGAGAGTCTTTGCAGAGGCAGGCGGAACTACCCAGGAATTTGTCGAGCTGCTCGCCCTGGTATCCGACCAGGACACCTACGACGAAACCAAAGATGCATGCGTCATGGGGACCCTTCATTCGGCCAAGGGGCTGGAGTTTGATGTCGTCTTCCTGGTAGGGATGGAAGAGGGGCTCCTGCCTCATATCCGGTCCATGGATGACGAGTACCAGCTCGAGGAGGAGCGCCGCCTCTTGTACGTCGGCATGACACGGGCTAAGCGTCTCCTTTACCTGACTTTCTCGTGGTCGAGGGAGATGAGCATGGGTCTTGGAAGGTCCACGGTTTCCAGGTTCATCTCTGAAATACCCAGGGAACTCCTTGATGTGAAAACCTGGGAAGACTAGAGGTAAAGCCGCCTATAGCGGGAAAGAGGGTGGCCATCGTGAGTGTCCTTAGTGAGAAAGAAGCCGTCGAGCGCGTGAGGCGGCTCCGGAGTGAGATCAGGGAACACCAGTACCGGTATTACGTGCTCGATGCCCCTACGATATCAGACAGCGAGTACGACAAGCTCTATCGGGAACTTGAGGACTTGGAGCGCCGGTTTCCTTCCCTGGTTACACCCGACTCTCCCACGCAAAGGGTTGGAGGCGAGGTATCGCCGGCCTTCAGGTCCGTACCCCACAGGAACCCCGTGCTCAGCCTCTCAAATGCTTTCACCGAAGGCGAGGTAGCGGCTTTTGTAAGGCGAGTCGCGGACCTCGCCGGCGAGAAGGGGCCGCTTACTTACATCCTCGAGCCCAAAATCGATGGGCTGTCCATCGTGCTTCGCTACGAAAAGGGGTTCTTCTCTCTAGGTCTAACCCGGGGAGACGGGCTTACCGGGGAGGATGTCACGAGAAACGTGAGGACGGTAAAATCGGTGCCCTTGCGGCTCCGCGAACTGCCCGAGGGGACCGTTCCCGAATTCCTCGAGGTGCGCGGCGAGGTTTACCTGGCCAAAGACGACTTCGTGCGCCTAAACGAAGAAAGACAAAGAGAGGGGCTCCCGACGTTTGCCAATCCGCGGAACGCGGCTGCAGGGTCGCTTCGCCAGTTGGACCCCCGCGTCACTGCGAGACGGCCCCTCAGGGCTTTGTTCTATGAGGTCCGCGAGATAGTGATGCCCGGGACCTCCCAGGCCGGTCTTTTTCCTTACCCGGGCGAACTTGCGGGCTTGGAAGCGGCAACGGAAACAGGAGCACTGGAGCTCCTTAGAGCCCTGGGGTTTCCGGTGCCCGCTTATACAACGGCTACAACCCTCGATGAGCTGGTCGCTGCAATAACCCGCTGGGGAGAACTGAGGCGGACCTTGCCTTACGACACAGACGGAATCGTCATCAAGCTGGATGACCGGGAACTGGCCCGCAGGCTTGGCTCAACCGGGCATTCACCGAGGGCAAGCCTTGCATACAAGTTTCCCCCGGAACAGGTAGAGACTAAGGTCTTGGATATTATCCTCCAGGTAGGAAGGACCGGTGTACTTACTCCGACGGCCATCCTGGAACCGGTAAGGGTATCGGGTTCGACGGTTTCCAGGGCAACGCTGCACAACGAAGACATCATCCGCGAGAAAGACGTGAGGATTGGAGACACGGTCGTACTGCACAAGGCAGGGGACGTTATTCCCGAGGTTGTCTCGGTGATCAAAGAGAAGCGTACCGGCGACGAGCGCGAGTTCCACTGGCCCGACAAGTGCCCTGTTTGTGGGGGTGAAGTGGTGAGGTTCCCCGGCGAGGCCGCCTATAGGTGCACCGGCATGTCATGTCCCGCTCAGCTCAGAGAGAAGCTTATCCACTTTGCTTCCAGGGACGCCATGGACATCCGCGGTTTGGGTCCCGCCGTGATCGACGCGCTTGTAGATTCGGGGCTCGTGAAAGACGCCGGAGATATATACGCATTGACCGCTCAGGACATCCGCACACTCCCGCGTCAGGGGGAAAGATCGGCTGAGAAACTGATAGACGCCATTCAGGCGTCCCGGGAGCGACCGCTGGCAAGGCTCATCTTCGCGCTGGGGATAAGACACGTTGGCCAGAGTGCTTCCTACAGCCTGGCAGAGCATTTCGGGAGCCTTGACGCACTCTTGGCCGCGACGCCCGAAGAGCTTACTCAGGTGCCGGATATAGGGCCGCTCACGGCGGACTCCATTGTGAGGAGCCGGAACCAGCCGTCCATGACAGAGCTAATCTCGAAGCTCAAGCGACTAGGGGTGAAAGCGGCGGTATCCGAGGATAAGCGCGAGAGGACCGGAGGTCCTTTCGAAGGCCAGACTCTGGTGATAACAGGCAGTCTGCCCGGAATGACGAGACAAGAGGCCGAGGAGAAGATTAGAGAACTTGGGGGCAATATTTCTTCTTCCGTATCCAGGAAAACATCTCTCGTGATTGTGGGCGAGAACCCGGGTTCGAAACTGGACAAAGCCCGGGGGTTGGGCATTAGAATAATCCCTGCCCACGAATTTGTGGCTATGGTGACGCAGGGGAGGGGGTTCTAGGACATGAAGATTGACGTAAGACGCGTGGCAGACCTTTCAAAGCTGAGGCTCACGGAGGACGAACTTCTTACCATGGAAAAAGACCTGGAGATGATCCTTGCGCACATTGAGCGTCTGGCTGCCGTTCAAGTGGAAGGCGTCGAGCCCACTTTTGGTTCCAGAGAACCCGAGGGGCTGAGGCTGGAGCCCGATGACCCGAAGCCCGGGCTTTCCAGGGCAAGCCTATTGGAACTGGGCCCTTCCACCCAAGAAGGGTACTATGTCGTACCCGCCCGGGAATCTGAGGGGAGGGAATAAGGTTGGAGCTCTGGGAACTTTCAGCCTGGGAAATTGCCGAGAAAGTGAAGGCCAAGGAGATTTCGGCGCAGGAAGTCCTCGAAGCGCACCTTTCCAGGATATCGGAAGTTGAGCCCGCGGTTTGCGCGTTCCTCAGTGTTCTCGAGGCAGAGGCGCGCATCGCCGCCTCAAGGGTAGATGCGAAAATAGCCAAGGGAGAGGACCCCGGCATCCTGGCAGGCGTACCTTGCGCCTTGAAAGACAACCTCAACATGAAGGGCACGTCCTGCACGTGTGGTTCGAAGATGCTCGAGGGATACATATCGCCTTATACGGCCACGGCCGTCGCGCGGATTAGCGAGCAAGGTGGCGTCATCACCGGCAAGACGAATATGGATGAGTTCGCGATGGG
>LSQX01085920.1_pt1 | contig 15341 bp, 19 predicted proteins | sample 654561 | NCBI WGS metagenome assembly LSQX01 (sample SAMN04489861, study PRJNA283612) | anaerobic digester metagenome | isolation source: 4 biogas reactors fed with cattle manure at either 37C or 55C with and... | place: Denmark: Kongens Lyngby | collected 2014 | reverse complement strand
GACTATGCTTGATTTCCATCTAAAACTCCTTCAACAGGCAAGCCTGATTGAGATTGAAGAAGGGACTGTGAGACTGAGCGAATATGGCAGAAATTTCCTTAAAGAGAAAGAGGAGAAAGGTGCAGATAAAACTGCAGATATTTCTCAGGCAAAACCAATAGAGATTACTGAGGTCAGACAGCTTTTGCCCTGTATAGCCGATTCCTCAAAGTTCAGGGTAATTGCAAATATAGCCCCTCCTCTAGGTGGAACTCTCAAGGTTCTTGAACCACTCTTTCCCAGAGGCAAATATTCGGACAAAATAGGCGCTCTGATAATTCAAAAAGGAGAAATTATTACAACTGTTTACGGCACTGGAAAGGTGACCATGACAATGATAAAAAGTGAGGCGGAAGCCAGAGAATCTCTCCAGAGCCTTAAAAATACTATCAATGAAGCAATTGCAAAAGGTGTTGCTCCAGCACCAAGAGAAAAAGTCAGGGTTGAACCTATGGAGATCTACAAATACCTGCCTCAGACCAACTGTGGCAAGTGTGGTGAACAGAGCTGTTATACCTTTGCAATAAAGCTCATGGTAGGAGAGATCGCTCTGGACAAATGCACACCTCTAAAAGAACCGGGCTATGTAACAAACCTGGAGCATCTGCAAGTCCTGAGTGCATATATCTGATTCGGTTTTATGAAATTCGTCTGATTGGAGCACGTTAAAACACCTTGGTTACAGTGCTCATTGATAGCTCTTTATCATACTCCAGACCGGTTAAATTCTCCTGCAAACTCGTTGAAAATGCTCTTAAACGATGTTATTTGAAGACACTGGCGCCCAGAAGTAAGGAAATATCCAAAAAAGTCATATATTTTTTTATTTTTCATAGAGATTTCTTCATCGGGTTGTGGAAAATGAGTTGTGATCAGAGCCTGTAAGCAACGTGTACGCCTGAAGAAATTACCTGGCGGAAATAGCCTCCTGGTGTTAAAAATGACGGAGAATCCGAACGAGACAAAGCTAGTAAACTTTGCTATGGCCAACGGTACTCGAAGGAAGATAATTAACTTCCTGGCGGACGGCTATAGAAGTACCGGGGAAATAGGAGAGATAGTTGAGAAGGCAACGCTTGACTTTCATCTCAAGATTCTCAAAGATGCGGGAATTATCGAGCTAGAAGAAGAAACTGTAAAGTTAAGTGAGTACGGAAAGAATTTCCTGAAAGGTAAAAAAGAGACAAATCCTGAAGAAATCGCTGATTTCTCCCAGGCAAAACCAATAGAGATTGCAAGTATCAGACAGGTTTTGCCCTGCATAGCTGATGCCTCAAGACTCAGAATAAGTGCAAATATAACCCCACCACCTGGTAGAGTTTTGAAACTCCTTGAACCGCTCTTTCAAAGAAGTAGTTATTCAGATAGAAAAGATAGCTTGATAATTCAAAAAGGAGAAATCATCACAACTATTTACGGTAGTGGGAAAGTCTCCATCAGAATGGTCAAAAACGAAAACGAAGCTAAAGAAGAACTTGAAAGACTGAAGAGTATTATCAATGAGGCTATTGCAAAAGGCGAAGCCCCAGCTCCCAGAGAAAAGGTAAAGGTTAATCTTATGGAGATATATAAACACCTGCCCCAAACCAACTGTGGCAGATGTGGCGAGCAGGGATGTTACAGCTTTGCCATCAAGCTTATGGCCAGACAGGCAGCTCTGGAATTGTGTACACCCCTTAAAGAGCCGGAATACGCAAATAATCAGGAGCATCTTGAGGTTCTGGTTAATTACATCTAAACTATTAATAAAATAATCTTGTTAGGAGGAAATTTGAAGACACTTACTATAGTGCTCACCGATGGCCCTTATATTTCAGAATATGCTGAAATCGCCTCCAAACTCGCTGAAGAAGCACTTAAACAAAATCAGGTGAACATATTCCTTTACCTGGATGCAGTGCATATCCCTAAAAAAAGCCAAAACCCTTCATTTTTTAATAATGTGAGTGAACTTTTCACCGGGCTGGCAGAGAAAGGAGCCATAATTAGAGCCTGTGCAAGGTGTGCTGCTGCACGCGGCTACTTGGCAGAAGAGGACAATACTCTGAAAGGAAGTAACTGCAAAGACTACCTTCCCGGAATAAAGATCTCCAGTCTTTATGAACTCTCAGAAATGCTGAAAAAGAGTGACAGGGTAATCTCACTGTCAAGATAAACCACCAAAAAGAGGTCTAATGATGAAATCGGTTTTCTGTCTGCTGGATACTGCCCCATACGGAAATGAAAAAGCCTTTGGAGCATTGAATGCGGCTGCAGTAAGTCTTACGGAAATGAGCGTCACTTTCGGCTTTTATGGAGATGGAGTTTATCTTGCAGCTGCTGACCAGGATAGCACAGAGCTTGGAGTTCCAAATCTTTCAGACATTCTCTACTCATATGGAGAGTTAAGAGTAATTGTGCATGAACCCTCACTGATTGAAAGGGGACTTTTTGGTGAAACTCTGATAGAGACCATAGAACTTGTAGATGAAGAGGATTTTCTTGAAGAGATGGAAAACTCAGACTTCGTTATCTTATTTTAAGAAAGAGGTAATAGTGTGCAAGAAGAATATGATGTATTCCTGTTGACAAAGCCTCCTTTCAGTCCACGGGCAGAATTGTGCCTTAAACTGGCTGCTCGCTCCGGAAATGCAAGGCTTTACCTTGCAGGCGACGGAGTTTATCATCTTCTTTGCGGCATACGAGAGCTTCCGGGATGTATGGTTTATGCCTGTCAGGAAGACCTCGAAGCAAGGGCTGTAAACGCCAGAGAGAAAGCTATGGTTCCTGAGAACTTTTACGCTGTTTTTATAGAGGATGTAATGGAACACTGTAAACATGCATATACATTTTAAACGAAAGCCAGCAGACATGAAATAAGCGTCACTGGACAGGATGACTTTATATGACCGAAAAGCTCCCACCTGAGATTATTTAGGGATTAGAACAAGCGAGCAGGTTGCATGAGCAAGCAGTCTGCGACCATGAAAAATGCAGAGAGTTTAGTGAAACTTTATCTAACCTTCTGGTCAGGCTCGAAGACATGAAATACTACAGGACAGCGGATAGGTTAATGAGCATTCTCATAAACTGCAGCCCGAAAGAAGCCTCTCACTGCGAAAAAGCTTCGCTTGTTGGAGAAATGATGAAAGAAGTGACAAAAGAACTGACAAAAAAGCACAATTCAAGATAAGTTATTATGATCTTTATATACTCCGTGTTATTAAATACTCGACACTCAGAACTTTAATAATGGGCGATCCCTTTTTAGCTCCAAAATTATGTTTGAGAGGATATCATTGAAACTTTAAGGAATTAGAAATTTCATATTTCTGGAAAAGAAATGCTCTCTTGAAAAGAATACTCTCTTATTAACATTTCAGGTTGACAGCTCTCAGCTACTTAAATATGTTATTTAAAAATCCAGCACCTCTATAACATTCCGGACTTGTCATCTGTTTTTTACCCGGTTAAAAATGATTAACAATCATCCCAAAAATATTACAACCGGTTACTTTTATATAGATTATTTCAAATATATTTGAAACAGCTATGGGATTCATACCTTTAAAGAACAGCTTGAGGCACATTAGAGATTATGAAATACTTCTGTGCTTCAGATACTTTGATGCTGATTTTTAAATTCAGTTGTCTGAAGCCTGAACAAATGAATATCTCAGAAGACTGTTCACGTCAGCGTTAAACTGAGTGTAATCGATTACAGGCGGTTCAAAATCGTATGATTTATGAGGATTGACGCAACATCAGATGTAAAACTTTGATGTATGTAATAAGTGAATAAAATAGCAGTTTATGAGGTACAAAAAACGTGTCGAAATCAAAAAACGCCTTGTTCAGGTAATTGGCTTTACACCAACAGACGCTCTGCATGTGTTAGGGGAATACACAGCCTGGCGTGAAGAAGCTTCGCGTACAGGAGCAGAAAGGCTTGGAAGACTCATGCGCATGACACCAATAGAATTCTGTACTGCCGTAAAAAAGAAAGTTGCCAGAAATATGGCACTTCATCTTCTCTCGTATATCCTGACAGGTGTCCCATGCGAATCCATTGAGAAGATTTTGGACGGAGACTATCCCGCAAAATTCAAACTGCAACTTCCTGTTGTCCTGCTTGGAGGACCTGTTAGAGCGCATAGAAAGGAACTGGAAGAACTGATAGATGCAGATATCCTGGTTCCAGAACATGCCGAGGTAGGGAATGCAGTTGGAGCACTTGTAGGAAAAGGAATCAAAAGAGCTGAAATTCTCATAAGGCCAGAGAGCCTCATGTCTCCTGACAGGGATTTTCTGGTCTTTGCCCCGGGAAGCAGACTGAAATTTGAGACTTACTCAAAAGCTTTGGAGAAAGCAACCGAGATTGGAAAAAAGCTTGTTGAAGATTATATGAAAGAATGTGGGCTCAGTGGCAACCAGGTTGAAATCTCTAGTGAGAAAAAGACCGTTTCTCCTGACGGCTGGAACCATCCTCCTATGGAAACAAATCTGCTGGTTGTGGGAGTAGGTATGAGAGAATTGCACGTTTGAGCAACTGACTCAGAATCGAATCATGAAAGCTGGCAAGGGTTTTTAAAAAACAATTAATAAGTTTGTCTTATCAGGCTATACCCAGGATCCACGTTTAAGACTTTCTCAATGTGGAGTTTGTATTTTAAAGTAAGGGATAAAAATGGATGAAAAATATTTGAGGTATGTAAGGCAAAACAAAAAAAAGATAGGAGCATCCATTGTAATTCTTGTTTTCCTGATTGCAATGGGAATTTTCATTCTTTATGCCATAAAATCCGAATATTCTCCTATACCTTTAAATAAAAAGGTATATGTTGCAGGCGATAGAAGTGGAGATTTCAACTGTGACGGAGAAGCTGACCAGGTAGAGATAAACCAGGCTCTTAAATTCGTAGCAGAAACACCCGGATATAATACTGTTTATCTTAAAGGTCCCTTTACCTATACTATCAACAGTACCATTTACATGCAAAGCAACATGATTCTTGAGGGAGACCCTGATGCTGTTATCAAACTGGTTGATCATGCAGGGTGGACCAATTCTCCTATGATCCCCCTGATTGGGAAATATGGAGACTCAGAAATAACCAATGTAATTATTCGTGGGTTTGAAATCGATGGCAATCATGATAACAACACTGATCGTTCTAAAGGTAGAGGCTACTATAATATAATTTATTTCACCAGTGCGAAAAACATAAAAGTTTATAATATGTATATGCATGACGGCCACGGTGACGGATTAAGGATTAACCACGGTAAAAATATTCAGTTTTATAATAACAAAATATATAAGCTTGGACATGATGGGCTTTATGCTATTGAGTGCACAAACGTAAAAGCCTGGAATAATACGATAACCTGCAGAACTAACAGTGGCCTCAGAGTCTGGAATTCGAATCATGTGAAGTTCTATGATAACATTATTAATTCCACATTTGACAGGAACGCAGGCGGCCCTGGAATCCTGATTGAAAAAACTACCGGAGTTATGAATGATATAGAAATCTACAATAATTCTATTCACAACACCTTCGGACCCGGATTATGGTTGATAGGATACGACTCTTCTTATCCCAAAAAAGAGGCGCAGAATATCCATATTCATCGAAATACATTTTATAGTACGGGTACTAATCCGAGTATAAACTGGGTCGGTGGCATCGTAACAAGTGGCTTTTACGATACTCTTATAGAGAACAATATATTCGATGGTGTGTACCACGCTGCAGTAATCCATATGTACCCGGATGGTAAAGTCACGGACCTTTCACCTGCAGGTACGGGACACACAACAACCGTCCGCAACAATATTATAGTGAATACCCAGAAACGCACAGAGAATCCAGATGGGACCGGATATGCAGTAATCAATTATCTCCCTGAAACACATAGTTTTGTGCTGGAAAATAACTGCCTTTACAATAATTCTGCAGGTAACTATAAAAACGCGAGTTCAACAACTGACTTCTATGCAGATCCTCTCTTTGTAGACCAGAAGAAACATAATTATCACCTGAAATCAAATTCTCCCTGCATAAAGGCAGGTAACTCTTCTTAAATTTTTAAAAAAATTGGAAAAAAATGTCCAAATCAACAAGGAAAAATCAATAGGAATATGGTTAAAAGTGTAGGCTCATACAGAACTCAGCTTCCTAAAGTCAAATCGAAATTAATATCATAATTAACAGCTCATTAAAAATGAAATGCAAGTTATCAAAAAGTGAACTAAAAAACCGTTTAACATGAAGAACTACTCGGAAAAGGAGCTTTTACATGGGATGGCCTGTAATTTCCGGCGATTATATAGTAGGAGATCCAAAATCTCCTGTGGCAGTAGTAACCCTCGCTTCTGACTATCAAAGCCTGAACCTGAAAAACTACGCCATCTGTGGAACCTGTTTTACGGAAAATTTTGGAATTGAGAAGGTAATAGTTAATGTGCTTTCGAATCCCCGCATCAGCTGCCTGGTTGTCTGCGGACAGGAAAGCGACCATTTTGCCGGGCAGTCCCTGCTGGCACTTGCCGAAAATGGGGTTTCTGCTTTCGGAGGGTCAAAAAGGATTATCGGGTCAGAAGGAGTGATCCCTTATCTTGACGACATCCCGGCAACCGCAATATCCCGCTTCCTCAGGGAAATTGAAGTTATTGACCTTGTCGGGACAACCGACCCTGCAGTCATCCAGCAGGCAATCGATTCCTGCAGCGGAAAAGAAAGAGGCGAAGCCCCGGAACTTTCTATGCCCGAAATTAATGAACATAGCTGGAAGAAATACGAACCTGAGGTAAAGAAGAATATAATGTCCAAAATTAAAAAAGGATAAAATTCGCCTCTTTGTTTAAACTTCATTAAACTCTATACTGATACTGCCTGCTTTTTTTACCAGGGATTTTGCAAGGAAACCGCTTTCCATTCTGCATAGATTGAGCACTGCACATGGTACAAGGCAATTAGAGGAGCACTGCGCTTCCTGTGCTCTATCAATGACATAATTGTTCTTGATATCGAGAATTTCCATCATGGGGACTTCCATGTGAGAGAATTTTTTTATCTTCTCACAGGGGGTTTCAATATCAACAATAATTTTGTTTCCTTTTTTGCTTCCATGTATCTTGTGTACAAAACCACAGATCGTAGAATTTACAGTAAATTCAGACAATGTGCCACCTTTGATATCAGTCAATTAAGTTCTTAGATTATCCATTTTCGAACATCTTTTTCATCCGGGACTTTACCTGCAAGTTTTACTTCACCATCAATAACAACTGCAGGAGTGACCATAACGCCGTAGCTCATAATTTTTTCAATATCCTCAACTTTAATTACTTCAGCTTCAATTCCAGTTTGCTTCGATACTTTTTCAATCGTTTCTTTTGTTTTTTTGCATTTGGGGCATCCTGTTCCGAGAATTTCTATTTTCATACGCTTTCCTCTGTTATTTAAGTTCTGTTCCTATTTTGGCTTATTTGACATTTAATTTCAAAAATTTGTAAGACATTGGCAGATTTACAACAACAAATTGAACAAATAACCTGTAAAAATTATCGATAATGCTACAATTGAAACAAATATCGCAATCAATTCTTTTTTCAGTACTTTTCTAAGAATAATCATCTCAGGCAGAGACACTGCTGTAACAGACATAAGAAAAGCAAGGGCAGTCCCTACAGGCAGTCCTTTTCCAATCAAGCTCTCTACAATAGGGATCATAGCCATGATATTCGAATAAAGGGGCACCCCAATAAGGACCGCAACTGGCACTGCAAGCAGATTGTCCTTACCAGCGTATTTTTCGAGTATTCCTTCGGGCGCATATCCATGGAAAATACCTCCGATAGCGACTCCTATTATTACATAGAGCCATACTTTGCCCACAATTTCTTTTACACTTTCAAAGGCATATTCTGCTCTTTCCTTCATTATTAGTTTTTGATCTTCCACACTTTGCTTTCCTACTTTCATCTTATAAACGAAGTCTTCTACATATTTTTCGAGTTTAAGAAGGCCAATTAGATACCCTCCCAACACGCCCAGTATGACTCCTGAAATAATATAAATTACCGTAGCCTTAAGGCCGAGAGTTGCCCATAGAGCGGCTATAGCAGCTTCGTTTACAAGAGGAGAGGTGATCAGAAAAGCGAAAGTAACTCCCAGAGGCACTCCAGCCTCAACAAATCCTATAAATATCGGGACAGACGAACAAGAACAAAAAGGAGTTACTGTTCCGATGAGAGATGCAAGAAAATAATATCTGATTCCTTTCTTACTTCCAAGAACCTGCCTTGTTCTTTCGGGAGTAATGTATGTCCTTATATAGGAAACAACAAAAATCATTACAGCTAAAAGGACGAAAATTTTCATTACATCATAAATAACAAAATTAACACTGGATGCAAGGCGTGTATCAGATGCAATCCCTAAGATCTCATATGTCAGTTTGTCAGCAATCCATTGAAGAGGATAAAATATATCGACCATTTTAGACCCTCCTTTGTATCCATCATTTTATTACTGTTGCTTCAATCTTCAAATATATCAATATATATTGATATATTGTGCACTATATAAATATTTCCATTGGTCTCGGAATATTTTCTTTATTTTGAACACCATTATACATTTACAGCTACCAGCAAGCCTTCCCAGATATTTTCAGAGAAAAAACAGCAAATTCACGGGACAGAAAAAAGATGAAATATAGAAAAAGAGTCCCTAAAACTTGAAATAAATAAATGAGTTTCGATGAAAAAAGAAAACTTCTTCCTTCAGATAAATGCCTGTTAGTTCAAAGAGTGAAGGTCGGTTTTCTAAAGAGAAAGAGTAAGAAGAACTTATTTCATTTAAAAGGAGAATATTGTTATTTATGAGATCCTGAAAAAAACTTTAATCCACTCATAACTTTCAGGGAACACAGCTCATAAGGTTTCTATAATAGTACTAAAAGTTTCTATAATAATACTAAAAGTTTCTATAATAATACTAAACATTACTCTTCAAGGACTTCCAGGATTTTCCTGATTTTTTCGTTTTGTATGGAATATAATCTCTTTTTGCCTTCTTTTCTTACTTTAATTATCCCCCAGTCCTGTAGTTTTGCAAGGTGCATTGAGGTATTGGATTGAGTCTTACCAATAATTTCTGGAATTTCACATGCGCATATTTCACCTTTATTACCGTGTTTATTTTCCCCACATTTGCACTCAGATTCAATTAGAGCCCTGATGATTCTATACCTTGTATCTTCGCTAAGAGCCTTGAAAATTTGTAAGTTTTTTTCATTAATCATATCAAGATACATTGAATATGAAAGATATATACTTTTCTAAAGCCAGGAATTAATACTGAATTGAATTATCCTGATGAATTTCAACGGTCTTAATTGCTTATTAATCCTTATCTCTGCCCTTGCTATTCTTGGTCCCTCACTTAGAAATTACAATATAATTGTCAATCTTGAAAGCGGCTAATATCGTAGTTTCGATCGAACATCATGAAAAACCACATAGGCCTATTTTTTTCTATCTTGAAGTTTGTATTTTTTGAAATCGTTATCATTTTATATCATATCGATAGACATAAATATCAACAATTCATGATATATCTTATAGATCTCTAATGGAGATGTTCTTAGATGGGCAAACTTGGAAAAAATTTGCTTGGAAAATTGGTTGGAAGCGACAAAAGTTGCTGTTGCTGCGGCCCTTCTATCGTAAGTGTAAAAAAAATAAAAGTTGACAACAAAGATATGGAAATTGCCGGATTAGATGAAGAATTCGAAAAATATTTTTCTGCAGGCAAGACACCTGAAAATATAGATATAGAAGAACTTATCCGAACCCTTACAAAAATAAATGAAATACCCGAAGAAGGACTGGATAAGTTAAAAGTCGCAGTACTTGAGGAGTACGAGACATACTGGCAGGGGAAAAGAAAATAATCATATCTACGTGTGTGAATATGTAGTGTTGCCATTTACTAAAAGATTTTGTCGTGAGTCGATGGAAATGAATCCCGTATGCTCAATTTGTGGAAAAGAGGAAGATTCGTTACTCAGAGCCAATCACAGGGACTTAGGAAATATAAAGATGTGTGTGAAGTGCTGGTCAAAAGAACAGTGTAAAAACATGCTACTTCCTATAGGAAGTGGAGGCAGCTGCTGCAGGTAAATTCATGAAAGCTGAAAGAAAATCAGATGTGAACAAAAGAAAGCGTGAAGTGGAAATTGGAAGATTGGAACGTTTTATTTTTGACAGAGATCAGTTAGAGGTAAGAACACAAAAGCTCAGTTCTCTGGTAAATGGGCTGGATGAAGAAGCACTATACTCAGAAGCCAGGATTTTTAAAGCCCTTGCAGATCCCAATCGCCTCAAAATTGTAAAACTATTAAAAGAAGGAGAACTCTGTGCCTGCGAATTAACTATTGCACTTTCCAGTTCCCAATCGACTGTTTCTCACCATCTTTCGGTATTGAAGAGTGCGGGCCTGGTCAAAGAACGGAAAGAAGGAAAATGGTCTTACTTTCGTCTCTCAGAAGGAGCAGTTATTGAAATACTTAACCAGGCAAAATTGCTTCATGAAAGATGAGATTTCAGAAAGTTATATTTTTAAAAGTAGCATTAAGGGCCGGATCTGTATCCCTTAAAAATGGTTAAAGCTTCAGAAAAATCGCATTTATGAGAGGGTGTCTGGTGTTTTCAAGGTTCCAATAGCTGTAGCTTTCGGTAATTTAAAGGAAAAAATAATTTTGAAGGAAGATCAAAATGTTCTGGGATAATTTAACTGTGGCGGCTAAGTTCTTTATTGAGATCTCCGTTGAGCTAACTATTTTATTTATAGGTATAACTTTTCTAGTGGGGCTGATTCAGGAGTATGTGCCGGACGAGACCATAAAAAGAGCCCTTGGTGGGCGGAATAAAGTTATAGGCAGTATCCTTGGGGCAGGATTTGGTGCAATTACCCCTTTCTGCTCCTGTTCAACCATACCGCTTCTCCTGGGAATGCTTAAGGCTGGTGCACCTTTTGCTGCAGCAATGGCATTCCTATTCTCGTCGCCTTTACTAAACCCGGTGATAATATCTCTGTTTGTCATTCTGCTGGGCTGGAAGGTAACTGCTCTTTATTTTGTCGTCGTTTTTATGTCTACAATTGCTATAGGTCTCTTACTTGACTGGTTAGGCTTTTCCAATCAGATTAAGCCAGTTGCTGTTGTAAGAAACCGTTGTGATTGTGAGCAGGACACAAATGCGAAGTCCAGAATACAGCGGTCTGCAGTATTCGCGTTTAGCCTTTTCCGTCAGCTTATGCCTTATCTCCTCTTGGGAGCAGGAGTTGGGGCATTTATTCACGGATTTGTACCAACAGAAGTTATCACCCGCGTTGCCGGACCGAGCAATCCTCTAGCGGTTCCTGTTGCTGCAATTATTGGTGTCCCCATCTATATCCGGGCTGAGACTATGATTCCTATAGGACTGGCACTCATCGAAAAGGGAATGAGTGTGGGAGCTGTTCTGGCACTGATAATAGGCGGTGCAGGAGCCAGCATACCCGAGCTGACACTTCTGTCATCAATATTCAAGAAGAGACTACTTACAGCCTTCATGATAACGGTTTTTTCAATAGCTGTGATTGCAGGATATCTTGCAAATCTGCTGACACTGTGAAAACCTTATAAAAGCTTAGGAACCATACCAAGCATGTAGATCAAAGACCTGGATCATTTCTCAAATATCCGGATGATCCAGTCTTTTATCTCATCTCTGATCTGGCGGAAGATCTTAAGCTTCTCTTCTTCTGATCCCAAAGTTGCAGCGGGATCCTCAAAACTTTTCTGAATCACCTCTCTTGCTCTTGGGTATTCGGCTGGAACCTCCAGGTTTGTACTGCAGATAGGACAGGAAACTTTAGCCTGATCGCAGACTGTAACTGCCACATCAAAAATGGTGTCCTGAAATTCTTTGGGAGTTTTGGAGTATTGGCTGGAGATATCAATGCCAATTTCCTTCATAACTCGAACAGCATACGGATTAACGGTTGTAGCTATAATACCGGTGCTGTAAGCCTCGTACCGATCCCCATAAATAGCTCTCAAAAGACCTTCAGCCATCCGGGATCTGGCTGAGTTGTGGGTGCGTAAAAAAAGAACTTTCTTTTTTCCTTTGATCCCGTATTTGGCACCATATGACTGTTATTGCATATAATAATTAATTATCATTGTGATGGTTCTTTAATCTGTCAGGTCATGTATTAAAAATGAGGGAGAATAGTAAAGGTTCTTTAAGTATTTAAGAGAAAAATTGAAAATCGGTAAGAGTAACCATCAGGAACTGCTGATATCCACCCATACTTTATTCCATATTTGTCCTGTCTTCTATTACACCCGGGCTTTTAATTTCAGGCTTTCGACTGGCAAATCTCTGTATTGCCTTTTACTGATATCTAAATCTTCATTCAGTATTTCAACCGAAAACCCTGCCTTTTTCAGAAGCCCCAAATATTCCTCTTTTAAAACGGCACCAGCAATACAACCCGCAAGCAGCTCACTGTCATTTTTAAGTTCTTCAGGCAGCTCATCAAGGAGAACCATGTCCGAAATATACATTCTGCCTTCCGGTTTCAGAACACGGAACGCCTCTCTGAAAACTTTTTCCTTATCAGGAGCCAGGTTAATAACACAGTTACTGATAATAACATCCATAGAACTATCTTCAACCGGGAGAGACTCAATATCCCCATGGCGGAATTCTACATTTGAGTAGCCATATTTTCGGGCATTAGCCTGCGCTTTTTCAACCATTTCAAGAGTCATATCGACCCCGATAACTTTTCCTGAGCTTCCTATTTTCTGTGCAGCAAGAAAACAATCAAAACCCCCGCCAGAACCCAGATCCAGAACGACATCTCCGGGTTTCAGTTCTGCAAAAGCGGTAGGATTGCCGCAGCCAAGACCCATATTCGCATCCGGAGCAGCCTGAACGTCAGATTCGGAATAACCAAGTGACCTGGAAAGGTCTGTTGAGTTAGAATCACCGCAGCATCCGCCAGAACAGCAGGAGCCCCCTAAAATTGCAATTTCCTGATACTTCTTTTTGATAACTTCCTTTTTTTCATTCGCATCCATTTTTATATCCCATTCCTTACCATTGATATTTTTCTATTTATCTTGAGCTTACTGTCAGTTATTTTTAACTTTGTTTTCAACCCGGTTTTCAGTACTCCCATTAATAGTGTTGTTGATTCGGTATTCGGTTTTACATACAGGACATACCTCTGAAACAGAGCATACTCCTGAAGCCTGCTGCCCATCACAACAGGGTTTTATATCCCGGATTCCAAGAGATAATAGCAAACAGCTGATCTCTTCGTTTTTAATGCTGTAAATTACGTTTCTTCCCTGCTTTTCGTACTTTAAAATTCCAGCTTCAACTAGGACTTTCAAATGTTTTGAAACCGTTGTCTGGTCCTTTTTTGTAAGGGAAGAAAAGTCACAGGCACAGTAGCTGTGTTCCAGCAAGTAAGAGAGGATGGTAAGCCGTGTTTCATCTCCGAGAGCTTTAAAGAATTTCACTTTACTATCAAGCATGATTATATGGATATATGCACATATATCCATATATATTTGGTGGTCACTGGTTTAGAATTCTATTAGTTCAAAAATCCATTTTTTACAAATAACAATCAGTTTACCGGGCACTGTTTTAACACTTACGCGATCAAAAAAATAAGTGTTTAGAAGAGTCTAAGAAACTCAGAATCCGCTGAAGTGGTTCTGGTAAACCATATAAAAGCCGACACATAAAACAATGATGCCTGCAACTTTTTTTAAAGGAAAACCATACTTTGAAACTTTCTGAAGCCTTGTGGAAGAAAAGCTTGCAGAGTAAGCAACAAGAAGCATTGGAATGGAAAAGCCGATAGAATATATGAAAAGCATCAGTGCCCCATATGCAACTTTTCCTGAAACTGCTACCATTGTAAGGATTGAGCCAAGTACTGAGCCCACACATGGAAGCCAGACAATCCCCAGAGAGAGACCGAGCAAAAGACCTCCGAAAAGTCCTTCCTTTCGGGAATTTGCAAGTGAAGAAAAATTTCCAAAAACATTGAAAATATTGAGGTCAAAGATCAGTGAAATACCCATTGTGACCAGAAGAACTTCGGCGAAGATGTAAAGTAGATCGAGATATGCAGTTAGCGTTGCTCCGAAAAGAGAGGTGACAATCCCCATGCTGGTAAAGGAAATAGACAACCCCAATACTATTGCAAGAGGCCTGAACTTTCCTTGTTCAGTTGAATAAGCAAAAACTGCCGGAATTACTGGAAGGATGCAGGGGGAGAGTACACTGACCAACCCTGCAAAGAAAGCGGCGACCGGCAGAAAGTCAGAAAACATAAATTACTCTCCATGGTTTCTGTCTTCGATGGCTTTCCCAAGAGTCTCTGAAAGGGTTGCTTTATCGACAACACCCAGGAACCTTGCATTTGCTCTCTCCGAACTTTCAGTTCCGTCCTGCCGCATGTAGATATATTTACCGTCTTCGATGACTGTAATAACACAGGTATCTGGAATAACTCTTACCCCAAATGTTGATGCAAATTCAGGGTACTCATTGACATCAATGAGCATTATTGAAGCTTTATCCTGATATATCGGTAGAATCTCTGTAAGTATCTCTTCCTGTTCCTGACAGGGGATGCATCTTTTAGAACCAAGTTTCAACACAACAGGACCTTTATCAAGAGCTTCGTCAATCTGGCTCAGATCTGTAACCTCGACCAATCCTGCTCCACTGACGGAATTATTAATGTCAGCAGCGGTTTCAACAGTCTCGGCTTCACTTTCGGAACCATTAATATCCGTGCAGCCTGAGCTGAAAAGGACAAAAAAAATAGCTAAAATAGGGAGCGGTTTTTTCAAAAAGGACTGAAACGAAGAAGAAATTCGTTCTCTGTCCTGTATTTTATGCAATCGCTTCATTACAATTCTCCTAAATCAGGTTCTGTATTTATGCATATAAGAAAAGGATTAAAGAATCAAAATATGTTGATATATTCAAGTATAATATATGATATAAATATTTTACCTGGATCATTCGGATGCAGAAAAAAATTCAATAAACACGCATTAATCTTTCAATTTAGTTCAGGATTCGTTTGATAAAAAAATGCAGGTTAGATATCAAAATATATTGATATGGGTCCTCCAGACTCGAAGTCGAAAAGTATCGCTTATAAATAATAATACGTTTAATATCAAACAAAATTGATATGAAAAAATTTATTTAGAAAGCTTAACTT
>LSQX01266200.1_pt1 | contig 15342 bp, 17 predicted proteins | sample 654561 | NCBI WGS metagenome assembly LSQX01 (sample SAMN04489861, study PRJNA283612) | anaerobic digester metagenome | isolation source: 4 biogas reactors fed with cattle manure at either 37C or 55C with and... | place: Denmark: Kongens Lyngby | collected 2014 | reverse complement strand
TTTGCTAAAGATATTATGACAAAAGATGTAGTTACTGCAAGTCCTGATATGATTATAGAAGATGCTGCAACTTTGTTAGTAAGAAATAAGATTAAAAGGCTGCCAGTTACTAATGATGATGGGTATCTGGTAGGGATTGTTTCAAGAAAAGATATTATGAATTATTTATTTAATGCAGAATAATGATGAAATAGAAAAGAGGGATGCACAGGTTGATGGAAGATTATAGGGCAAAAGGTAATATTATATTAATAGTAGATGGTACAAATTTAATATTTAGAAATTATTTTGTACATTCATATAGAAAGACAGGTTCTGGAATTCATACAGGAGGCCTTTATGGCACAATAAGAAGTCTTCAAAGCTATGTAAATAGCTTTAATCCAATACAAGTCTATATATGCTTTGATAAAAGTGAATATACATTTAGAAGCAAGATGTATCCCGATTATAAAATGAACAGGGTTGAAAGGGATATAGAATTATTAAATCAATTTTCAATGTTAAAAGAATATTGTAATTTAGTTAATTTCCCTTTTATAGAAGTAGATTTATTTGAAGCAGATGACATAATTGGCAGTTTGTCTTGTAGGGCAAAAAAGTACAACTTGCACCCTTATGTAATTTCAGGAGATAAAGATCTTCTTCAATTAATAAATAAAGGCATTGATGTTATGCATTTATCAAATAAGGGACCAATACTCTATGATAAAAACCTATTTGAGGAAGAATATAATATTAAAATAGAACAATTTATTGATTATAAAGCATTGGTTGGAGACCCTTCAGATAATATTCCTGGAATACCTGGAGTAGGGAAAAAGACAGCTGCTAAACTTTTACAAGAATACAGTGACCTTGAAGAGCTATATGGGAATATAGAAGATTTAAAAGGCAAACAAAAACAATCTATAATAGATAATAAGGACAATGTATTTCTTTTTAGAGACTTATTAACTATTAAATGTGAGATGGATTTAGATTATGATGATTACCTCCTTAGATATACTCAGGAAGGTTTCAATTTAAAAAACAATCCTGTAAAAGAATTTTTAAAAGAGCTAGAAATTAATCTAGTTTAATTGTAAAATTAAATTAGACCCCTAGAATTCTAGTATTATGCCTGGGTAGTGGCATCAAATTATTTTAATAAAGAAGGTTTTAAGATAATATCATTAGGGTGGATCTTGCTGATTCCTAATGAATTAATTAACTCAAAACCGTATCTTGAGCTGAATGCATCAAATGGTGATTGGTCATTCAGTTTTTTTTGACGTAAGAGTTTATATGAGCCATTAACAAATTAAAATGAAAATATTAAGTGCACCGGGGGAGTGTATTTTGCACCGAAGTAATAGTTTAAAGAACATAAAATAATGGGATCAGCTGTACCACTTTTAAAGAGTATAGGAAGAAAAAGAACTTTAGAGTTAATTATGACTGGAGATATAATAGATGCAAATAAAGCCTTAGATATTGGGTTAATTAATAAAATAGTTCCGGAAGCTGATTTAGCAGAAGAAACAAAAAAATATGCTGGAAAACTTGCAGAAAAAAATCCGGTAGCAATGCAACTTGGCAAAAAATCATTTTATCAAATAGAGGATATGAAATATGAAGATGCTATTGAACTAACTAATTACCACTTTGCAACTCTTTGTACATTAGATTCACCTAGAGCAGAAGTGGAAAGCTTCTTAAATAAAAACAGCAAGAGAAAAGATAAAAAATAAATAGATAAATTAGCACTAACTTTCTAGTTGGTGCTAATTTCCAGTAAACAATGAATACCCTATAAGAAGTATCCATTGTTTAAAAGTCTATAATTCAGGGTAAAAACCATTTATTATAGTAAGGATTTTAAGGAGTGATGCAATATGATAGATTGGTTATCGCAATTTAATCCAGTTACCCAAGCCTTTATGGGAACAATGTTTACTTGGGGATTAACAGCTTTAGGAGCTGGAATGGTATTTTTCTTTAAAGAAATCAATAAGATAACTTTGAATGGAATGTTAGGATTTGCAGCAGGAGTTATGACTGCTGCCAGCTTTTGGTCCTTGTTAGCACCAAGTATTGAAATGGCAGAAGAATTAGGACAAACACCTTGGTTAACGGCAGCAATAGGATTTTTAGTAGGTGGAGCATTTTTATTTATGGTGGATAAATTACTTCCACATCTGCATATAGGACTTGAGGTAACAGAAGCAGAAGGAATAAAAACTCAGTGGCAAAGAAGTATACTTCTAGTATTAGCAATTACCTTACATAATATTCCTGAGGGACTTGCAGTAGGAGTTGCATTTGGAGCAGTGGCTTATGGGATACCATCCGCAAGTTTGGCTGGAGCAGTGGCCTTAGCCATAGGTATTGGTCTGCAAAACTTTCCTGAAGGTGCAGCTGTGTCTATTCCTCTACGAAGAGAAGGATTTTCTCGTAGAAAGGCATTTTTTTATGGACAAGCATCAGGAATAGTAGAACCAATTGCAGGAGTTATTGGTGCCTTAGCAGTAATTTCTATGAGACCTATGTTGCCCTATGCTCTTTCATTTGCAGCAGGAGCTATGATGTATGTAGTTGTAGAAGAATTAATACCAGAAGGAAGAATGGGTGAGACTAAAAGACATTCTGATGTAACCACTATTGGTTTTATGATAGGTTTTTCAGTAATGATGATCTTAGATGTTGCATTAGGATAATTAATTTTAAAAGAATATGGAATTTTATTAAACTTTATTTAGTTATAGGAGCCAGCATTGCTGGTTCTTTTTATATGAATATTTACAAAGGGGTTATTGACATATGTCCTAAAGTAATTGTATAATAAGAGAGGAAGTGACATATAAGTAATAACATAATGAAAGGAATATTTTAAAGTGAGGTAGGTGTGAAATGGCAAGACCTAGAAAATGGAGAAGAGTATGTAGTTTACCAGATAATAATCGTTACGGACCATTGGATATAACTAACATGGAACAAGAGCCCATTATTATGGCTTTAGATGAATATGAGACCATAAGATTAATAGATTTGGAAGGATTAACTCAAGAGGAATGTTCTGATAAAATGAATGTTGCTAGGACCACTGTTCAAAGGATTTATAGTGATGCACGAAAGAAAATTGCAGAATCACTAATTGATGGAAAGGTATTATTAATTGAAGGTGGAGACTATCAACTTTGTGACAATACAGGAAATTCATGTGGTAGATCTACTTGCAATAGAAATAGAAGAGGACAGGGTAGATTAAATCATGAGATTAGAGGTGAGTAGCTATATACACAGATAAAGTTATTGAACATTTTATGACTCCACAAAATGCATATAGTATGATCAATGCTGATGGAGAAGGTAGTTTTGGCGATCCTACCTGTGGGGACTATATAGATCTTTATATTAGAGTAGAAGACAATATTATTAAAGAGATTAGTTACCTTGTATTTGGTTGTACAGCTTCAATCGCAACATCAAGCATGACTTCTGTATTAGCTAAAGGTAAAACTTTAGAGGAAGCAATGCTAATTACTGAGAAAGACATATCAGATGCTCTGGGTGGTTTACCTGAGCAAAAAGAACATTGTTCAAATCTAGGAGTAAGTGCATTACGAAATGCAATAAAAGATTACTACAACAAAAAATCAATTAAAGGAGTGGTTTAATGAAAATCGCAATTCCAGTAAATAATAATACTGTAGAAAGTGGTGTATGTGATAATTTTGGTAGAGCACCATATTTTTTAATCTATGATACAGTTTCAAATGAAAAAGCATTTTTAGACAATAAAGCTGCAGGTAGTCAAGGTGGAGCAGGTATTGTAGCTGCACAAGCTTTAGTAGACTCAAAAGTAGATGCACTACTTACCCCTAGATGTGGAGAAAATGCAGCAAATGTTCTTAAAGTAGCTAAAATAGAAATATATAAAACTACTGGCAGTTCAGTGGATGACAATATTCAGTCTTTAAAAGATAAAACATTACCATTACTTGATGAAATACACTCTGGATTTCACAATCACAAAGAGGAAAATTAATATGCGTATTGCTGTTTTAAGTGGTAAAGGTGGTACAGGAAAAACACTTTTATCCGTGAATATGGCAGCTGCGGCTTCTACTACATCACAATATTTAGATTGTGATGTAGAAGAACCTAATGGGCATTTATATTTTAAACCCGAAGAACTGATTACAGAAGATGTAAATGTGAAGATTCCTTTTGTAGATCCAATACTTTGTAATGGTTGTCGTAAATGTGTAGAGTTTTGCAAATTTAATGCTTTAGCCTATATTAATAAATTGATAGTGTTTGAAGATATTTGTCACTCTTGTGGAGGATGCACTATTCTTTGTCCTGAAAATGCACTTAGTGAAAAGGACAAGTCCATTGGCAGAATTGAAAGGGGAATATCTGAAAACGTAAGAGTACTTAGTGGAATACTAAATATTGGTCAAGCCTCTGGTGTACCTATTATAAACCAACTTTTAAAAGAAAGTTCAAAATCTGAGGATATTACCATTATAGATTGCCCACCAGGCAGTGCTTGCATTGTAATGGAAAGCATTAAAGATGCAGATTATTGCCTGTTAGTAGCAGAACCTACCCTATTTGGTGTTCATAATTTAAATATGGTAGTTGAACTTGTTGAGCTGTTTAATAAACCTTATGGAGTAGTTATAAATAAATCTATGAATGGAGAAAATCCAGTTAGAGATTATTGTGAAGAAAAAGGGATAAAAATATTAGAAGAAATTCCTTTTGACAATGAATTAGGAACTCTTAATTCTAATGCCCTAATAGCAACTAGAGAAAGCGAAAAATATAATAAGATTTTCACTTCTATTCTAGAAACTATAGTTATGGAGGTGGAACATGAAACAGTTATTAGTACTTAGTGGAAAAGGTGGTACAGGTAAAACCACATTAGTTAGCGCTTTTATCAAGCTTGGAGATATAAAGGCATATGCTGATTGTGACGTAGATGCACCAAATCTACATATTGCAATAAATCATGGGTCTATTCCTGAAACTAGAGATTATTATGGTTTAGATAAGGCGCGAATCAACATGGAATTATGTACTAGTTGTGGCATATGTGAGGAAAATTGTCGCTTTGATGCTATTAACTCAATTGATGGGGATTACAAAGTAAATTATTATAGCTGTGAAGGCTGTAGCCTATGTGAAGAGCTATGCCCAGTGGATGCAATAAGTCTTCATCCAGCAATAGCAGGAGAGCTAATTTTATATAAAGAAGACAGTGTGTTCTCTTCTGCCAAACTTAAAATGGGTAGTGGGAATTCTGGTTTACTAGTTACAGACGTGAAAAAAGCATTAAAGTCGGCTGCTGAAAATGTAGATGTAGCTATAATAGATGGATCACCTGGCATAGGATGTCCAGTTATTGCATCCCTTAGTGGGGTGGATATGGTTTTAATTGTTGCAGAGCCATCTATATCAGGAATCAGTGATATGGAGAGAATAATAAAAACCGCTAATAACTTTAAAACTAGAATTGGGATTTGTATTAACAAATATGATACAAATTTAGGGAATACAATAAAAATAGAAAGATTTTGTACGGAGAATAATCTACCAATAGTTGGGAGAATTCCTTTCGACTTAGAGGCAGTGAAAGCAGTGAATAATGGACTAACCATAGTAGATGTAGATTGTGCTGCAGGTCATGCTGCCAAGTTTGTTTTTAAAAACACTATGGATGTGCTGTTAAAATCGAATAATTAATATAAAGAAATCCAGTTTAAAGAAAAGGGAGTAATATATATGAGTACAAATTGCGATAATAAATGTGAATCATGCGGTGAAGACTGTACAGACAGAACAGAAGAGAAAAAAATTCATTTAGAAAAACTTCATGAACTTAGTAATATAAAAAAAGTTATAGGTGTAGTAAGTGGGAAAGGTGGAGTTGGTAAATCTCTTGTAACTTCCATGTTGGCAGTATTAATGAATAGAAAGGGATTTAAAACAGCAATATTAGATGCTGATATAACTGGACCATCAATACCTATGGCCTTTGGTATTCATGATAAAGCACTGGGAAATAAGCAAGGCATATTTCCTATAAAAAGTAAAACAGGTATTGATATTATGAGTTTAAATTTGCTGTTAGACAATGATACAGATCCAGTTGTTTGGAGAGGGCCAATTATTGCTAGTACAGTAAAACAATTTTGGACAGATGTTATATGGGAAGATATAGATTATATGTTTATTGATATGCCACCAGGCACTGGAGATGTTAGCCTTACAGTATTCCAATCACTTCCAGTAGATGGAATAATAATAGTAACATCACCCCAAGAGCTGGTTTCTATGATAGTTACAAAAGCTGTAAATATGGCCAATTTAATGAATGTACCTATATGGGGAATAGTGGAAAACATGAGCTATGTAATGTGTCCAGATTGCAATAAAGAAATAAAGGTTTTTGGTGATAGTCATATAGAACAATTAGCTAGTAATAATAATATAGATGTATACGCTAAGATACCACTGAATCCTGTTATAGCAACCGCTTGTGACAATGGTGAAATTGAATCATTCAATGGTGATTGGCTGGATAATATAGCAAGTTTTATAGAAAAAAAGGGAGGAATTTAAATGAGAATAGCAGTAGCTAGTGAAGGTAATATAGTTACAGAGCATTTCGGCCATTGTGAGAACTTTAATATTTACGATGTGGAGAACAAAGAAGTTGTTAAAAGTGAATCCGTACCTAACCCAGGTCATAAGCCTGGATTTTTACCAAACTTTTTAAATGATTTGGGAGTTAATTTGATTATCTCAGGGGGTATAGGTGCGGGAGCAATAACTATCTTTAATGATAAGAAAATCGAAGTAGTTTCAGGAGCTACAGGTGAAGCTGAAGCAGCAGTAAAATCTTACTTAAATGGAGAATTAAAGTCAACAGGTTCTATTTGTAATGACCATATGCACTCTGGAGAATGTGAATAATTTAAATGAAAAAGGTTAAAGAAATGATTTCTTTAACCTTTTTATTATTCTCTTTCAAATACAAATTCCCCATCAATCATAGTTTTAAGAACTTTAACATTCTTGATTTCCAATGGATCTATAGAAAAGATATCCCTATCTAAAACTATTAAATCTGCAACATAATCTGGTAGCAACCTGCCCTTGGATTCTTCTTTAAACTGGTTAAATGCACTTCCAATTGTATAAACATCTATTGCATCTGAGAGCTCCATTTTCTCGCGAGGATTATAGCCATCAATAGGAGTGTTTTTTAGAGTAGTACGATTAACCGCACAATGTATATTAGGAAATGGATTACAATCTTCCACAGGGGAATCAGTGCCAAAACTAATAGGGGCTCCTAGTTTAAAAAGACTATTAAAAGCATAGGAAGTAGTGGCCAATTCTTTTCCTACTCTGCTTTCCATAATATTTATATCATAGTCTAAGAATATAGGTTGGTACATTACTAGAATTTTTAGATTAGCTATTCGTTTTAATTGTTCAGTGTTTGTAATTTGACAGTGAACAATTCCGTGTCTAAGGGAATTTTCTCCATCCTCCATAGTGTTTTCATAAGCATTAATAACACTTTCAATTGCCCCATCACCAATGGCATGGGTTACTACTTGAATCCCATTTTCTGTTGCTAAGTCACATAATTCTTGTAATTGTTCATCTGTTAGGGCTGCTACCCCTTTATTTCCTGGGGCATCCTTATAATCTTCTAGCATTACAGCTGTTCTAGCACCTAAAGACCCATCCTTATATAATTTTAGTGAGCCGAAAGAAAAAACATTTTCCCCGTATTCTCCATTGATAAATTCTGTTTCAAGATAATTCTTGAAATCTTTTATATCTTGAAAATTATATTGATGTCTATATTTTAACTTTATCTTCTCTTCTTTATAAACCTTTCTAATCATATTAAACATAATTTCAGAATTATTATTTATAACATCATTTGATTGAACGGATGTTAATCCCACACTATAGGCATAGTTTGCAGCTGTGATAATATCCTTTTCCATATCTACATCACTTTTATTAGGAATAGCAGAGCCTATTAGAGCTATGGCGTTTTCATTAAAAATACCATTTGGTTTTCCATCTGGACCTAATTCTATTTCTCCACCATCTACTTTAGTATGTTCATCTGCTCCCACTATTTCTATAGCTTTAGAGTTTCCTGTATAAACATGGCCACAAACTCTAGAAAAAACTATTGGAATTTCTGTAGATATTTTATCTAGATCATGTCTATTAGGAAGTCGGCTTTCACCCTGGATAAAATAATCTTGATTCCAGCCACGACCAGATAATGCAGTGATGCTTGGGTTTTTATTTAAAAAATCTTTGCCAATTTTAACCAACTGATCAATGGAAGCAGCAGAATTCAGATTACAACTATTCATAGAATGCCCAGTACCCCAAAGATGCATATGGCTATCATTAAGCCCAGGCAAGACAGTTCGCCCTTGAAGATCAATAATATTTTGGCTTGAGTTCTTTAATACATCCTCATTAGTGCCTATTTCTTGAATTAATCCATCCTTAATATATAATGCTTCTACAAAATAATCTTTATTAACATATATTTTCCCGTTTTTTAAAATTAAATTCAAATTACCATCTCCTTAAAAATTCTATTATATTGAATTATATAGCATAATATACTTAAGTACTAGTTTTCATTTAGATAAAAGATTATTATATTTCAGAATCTATATCCATTTGCACTTCTATTTGATAGAATGTAGATTAGTTGCATATAAAAAATTAGTTAGGAGTAATATTATGGAAAAGTTTAGGAATTTTATGTATGGTAGAAATGGTGGGGATCAACTTTCAATTGCCCTATTAGTATTATCTATTATAATTTCATTTGTAGGTAGATTGGCAAATTTTTCATCATTTGCTTTAGTCAGCTATATACCCTTAGGACTTAGTTTGTTTAGAGTATTTTCTAAAGATGTAGCTAAAAGAAGAATGGAAAACTATAAGTTTGCAATGTTTTTAAGCCCTGTTTATTCTAGGTTTAAGAATTTACAAAAAAGAATAGGGGATAGAAAAGATTACAAGTATTACAAATGTCCAAATTGCAAACAAAATCTAAGAGTTCCAAAGGGAAAGGGTAAAATTGTAGTTACATGTTCAAAATGTGGGACTAAGTTTAGCAAAAGAACCTAATTATATAAATAAGTTAGTAAAGAGAGGTTTTAAATTAATGAATATACTTAAAAGATTTTCTGGAAATATAGTATACGGTACTGGCAAAGTAGTTGGTTTTGTATTAGATGGATTTATAGGAATATTGGAAATTATAGTATCCTTAGTTGTAACTTTAGGGAAAGGGCTATTAGGAATATTGAGTATGGGAGGATGTTTGCTCTTAATAATAGTTGGACCTGCATTATTACTTAATCCAACTACATTCATTATAATAGTTTTACTTATAATAATTCCAATTGTTGGGATTAAATCTATTTCATACTTAAAGTATATTAAATATGCTTCAACAGAGTACTTATTTGATAGAGCAGATCATTTGAAAATGGGAAAAGCCAGTGAGTTTAAAAGTTTTAATGAATATGGTAACAAGTATAAAAGAATGGAAGAAGAAAAAAGAAGGAAAGAGCAAGAGCGAAGACAGCAAGAACAACAAAGGCAATGGGAAGAACGATTTAGACAATGGAATGAATATCAACAATCTCAAAGAGGTAGTTATGATTATGGAGGGGGCTATAGTGGTGGCTATCAGCAACCATTTACAAATCCTACAGGAGAGTTTAAAAAGAAATATGAAGAAAGCATTAATTTACTTGGTTTAACTAGAGATGCAGATTTTTATCAAGTGAAATTAGCCTATAGGCAACAGGCAAAAAAATATCATCCAGATATAAACAAATCTCCTAATGCTACTGAAATGTTTCAAAAAATCAATGATGCTTATGAATTTTTAAGCGAAGGAAATATAGAAAGATATAAGAAGATGAATTAAATTTAAAGGCAGCTTATCTTAAGAGATAAACTGCCTTTAACTATTAGTTAGCTATATTTTCTTTTATAACTCTAGGGCTTATCCAACGAAGCAGGTTAAACTTGGAACCGGCCTTATCATTAGTACCTGATAATCTGGCACCGCCAAAAGGTTGTTGTCCTACAACTGCACCGGTAGGTCTTACATTAATATAAAAGTTTCCTGCACTTTGAACTAATTCTCGCTTTGCCAATTCTATAGCATATCTGTCTTTTGCAAAGATAGCCCCAGTTAAGCCATATTTAGAAGTAGCATCACATAGCTTTAAAGTCTCTAAGAAGTCTTCATCTTCATAAATATAGATTGTTAATACGGGTCCAAAGATTTCTTCTTCCATGGTTTTAAAATGAGGGTTAGTAGTTAAAATAATAGTTGGTGGTATAAAATACCCTTTACTATCTTCTCCTAATCCACCAAACAAAATGCTTGCCTCGGGAGAATCAATAGCATGTTGGATGTAATTATTTATATTATTGAATGACTTTTTATCTATTACTGCACCCATAAAATTATCAAAATCTTCAACATCCCCCATTTTTATTTTATAGACCTTGTTTAATAAATTCTCCTTTAATTCTGGCCATAGACTTCTTGGAATATATGCCCGAGAAGAGGCAGAACATTTCTGACCTTGATATTCAAAACTTCCTTCTAATAAGCCTTTTGAAAGAGCTTCTACATCTGCAGAGTCATGTGCAATAATATAATTTTTTCCACCAGATTCTCCTACTATTCTAGGAAAGGTTTTATAGTTTTCTATATTATTACCTATGGTTTTCCATAGACTTTGAAATACCTTAGTTGAACCTGTAAAATGAACTCCACTTAGATGTTCATTCGTCATTATTAAATCACCCATTACACCTGATTTCCCTGGAATAAAATTAATTACTCCATGAGGAAGACCAGCCTCTTCAAACAGTTTAAATGCTACATAAGAGGAATAAACAGCACTAGATGCTGGTTTCCATAGCACTGTATTACCTGCAAGAGCAGGAGCCCCAGCTAGATTACTTCCAATGGCAGTAAAGTTAAAAGGAGATATAGCAAATATAAATCCTTCAAGAGGTCTAAATTCTACTTTATTCCAAATACCATCTGTTGAGATAGGTTGATCACTATATATTTCATGTAAGCATACTGCGTTATATCTTAAAAAATCTACTAGCTCACAGGCAGAATCTATTTCTGCTTGCTTATATGTTTTACTTTGGGTAATCATTGTAGCTGCATTTAGTCTTGCCCTCCAAGGACCTGCAGCTAATTCAGCAGCCCTTAAAAATATGGCTACTCTAGATTGCCAATCTAATTTTTCCCAATTTTTTTTTGCCTTAAGAGCTGTTTCTATGGCAATTGCTACTTCTTCTGGTCCAGCTTCATGATATTCTCCTATTGCCTTTTTATTATCATGAGGAATCATACACTTAGCTGTATTTCCAGTTCGATACTCTTTACCACCGATAATAATAGGAATATCAATATATTCACTTTTAATACGTTTTATTTCTTCTTCTAGTTCAGTTCTTTCTTTACTACCAGGTAGGTAGCTTAATACAGGTTCATTTTTAAAATCTAATTTTTTTGAAATACTATTAATCATCTTATATACCTCCATTTATAATATTATCTATTTAGGACAAGATAAGCACAGTAGAAGTATCTAGCATGCCCTCTATTTTTAATAATTCATCGTGAAGAAGGGTTATTTGGTCGGTAAAAGCCGCTCGTATTTTAAGAATAATACACCATTGACCAGTAACTCTATAACACTCTTCTATTGTTAGACCATTGACTTCAATACTTGAAACTCTTTTGATGATTTTATTAAAGTCATTTGTTCTTACATTTACGGAAACAAAGGCTTTTATTACTTGACCTGTTTTGCTCCAATTAATATTAGTACTATAGCCCATTATTATACCTTTTTCTTCTAATTTATTTACTCTCTGATGTATGGCAGGCCTGGAAATGTTAAGCCTCTTTCCTATTTCTTCATGAGAAATTCTACCATTATGCTCTAATAGTTCTAATATTTTAAAATCCATTTCATCCATAAGGCTTCCTCCTATTACTTTATTAACTATATTTAAACACAATAAATACAATAAGTCACGCAAAAACTAAATATATTACGAAAAGTAACATATTCATATTTATTTCAAGTAATCTCACCCTAATTTTTACTAAGTGAAACAAATTTTGAAGTAAATAAAATATGGGAAATCAAATTATAGATGATGCTTTTATAAAATTCGGATATAAGATATAATAGGTATACTAATTTGTTTGGGGAGGCTTCTATGTGCTAGAAAATGTGCCTATTTTATTTAAGATAATATTTTTATGTTCTGCAGGTTTTTTAGCAGCTTTCGTTGATGCTATAGCAGGAGGAGGAGGACTTATTAGTGTACCTGCATATTTTGCCATAGGTTTTCCACCTCATTTCGTATTGGGAACAAATAAGTTTTCTGCAAGCTTTGGGGCAATAACCAGTACCATCAGGTTTGCTAAGTCTGGTAAAGTGGATTGGAAATTATTAAAGGTATTATTACCCTTTACACTTTTAGGTGCCATATCAGGTGTGTGGACTGTTCTCATATTAGACTCCAGCGTTCTAAAACCTATTGTTCTAGTCTTATTAATAGCTGTAGGAATTTATAGTTTATTTTCTAAATCTGTTGGCTTAGAAGATAAATTTCAGGGATTAAATAAGAAAAATTTAGTTTTAGGCTCAATATTTGCATTTGTAATGGGTTTTTATGAAGGTTTCTTTGGGCCAGGAACTGGATCATTTATTATTTTTGGACTTATAGGTATTTATGGTTTTGATTTTGTTAGGGCAAGCGGAAATGCTAAAGCTATGAATTTTATGAGTAATATTACATCCTTAGTAGTATTTGCTATTAATGGAAAAGTGTATTATCTAATGGGAATACCAATGGCTATATTTATGATAATAGGAGCCCAAGTAGGATCAAAAGTTGCTTTAAAAGAGGGAGCAAAATTTATAAAACCAGTTTTTATAACTATGTCCTTAGCTGTAGCAGGAAAAATGATATATGAAATGATTACAAAATAAATATGATAATTGTCTTATTGGGAGTGGTGAATTGCTTACTAATTTTTTAATAAAAATGGTTACTAAAGGCAGCAAGGATTATAAAAATAAAGAGTTAAGACTAAAAATAGGATATTTAGGAAGTATTGTAGGTGTTTTGGTCAATGTAATCCTATCTATTATTAAGTTGGTAATAGGTATTGCTACTTCATCTATAGCTATTTTAGCTGATGCTTTTAACAACTTATCAGATGTTGCTGCTTCTCTAATTACTATTTTAGGATTTAAGCTATCTAGTAAGCCTCCAGATAAAAAACATCCTTATGGTCATGGGCGGTTAGAGTATATTTCTGCATCAATAGTGGCTACTATGGTTATGGTTTTTGGATTTCAATTTATTAAAACTTCTATTGAAAGAATAATCAATCCAAAAGCGGTTATATTTCAATGGATACCATTTATACTATTATGCCTTTCTATTGTAGCTAAAATTTGGCTTAGCAGATTTAATAAAAGATTAGGTAAAAAAATAAGCTCAACGGCTTTACTGGCCTCTGGAACAGATGCCTTAGGGGATGTATTTACAACCTTAGTAGTTACCATATCTCTTTTAATATCCAAGTTTACAGATGTGAATATAGATGGGTATATTGGAGTAATTGTAAGTCTTTTCATATTATTTGCAGGATTTAATATATTTAAAGATACCCTTAGTCAATTAATTGGTGAATATCCAGATGAAGAAATAATAGAAGGAATTACAAAAGGATTACTGACCTATGATTATGTTTTAGGAGTCCATGACTTGATTATTCATAATTATGGGCCAGGAAGAATGATGGGAACAGTAGATGTTGAAATTCCACCCTATATAGATGTAGTAACTATTCATGATATAATTGATCTGGCTGAAAGAGAATTAGGAGAAGAGTATAATATGAATTTAGTAATTCATATGGATCCAGTTGGATTTGAATCAAAAGAAGTCACATTAATTAGAAATGAAATAAAACATATTTTAAAGACCAAAGAATCCTTATTATCTTTTCATGACTTAGTATTGATTGAAAACTTTCAACACAAGTATATAGTTTTTGACCTTGTAGTAGATGGAAATATAATAGATACTGGGGAGAAAGATAAGGAGTTAATAGAAGATATAACTAAGAGATTAAATGATTTTGACAATAGTTTTGAATATGAAGTTAGATTGGATAAAGAATTCTAAACTTGATGCAGATGGATAGGAGTTGATTAATTGAGAATAATAGTACCAATGATAGTTGGAGGCATGATAGGATATATTACTAACTGGTTAGCTATAAAAATGTTATTTAGACCACATAGAGAAATTAAGATTTTAGGTATAAAATTACCATTTACTCCTGGTCTTATTCCTAAAGAAAGAAGTCGAATAGCTAAAAGTATAGGAGACAGTGTAGGTGAAAACTTATTATCACCTGAAGTAATTACAAATGCACTATCTAAACCAGATATGAAAGAAAACATTAATATATGGATTAAAGATAATATATATAGATTAAAAGAAAACCATAATTCAATTAATAGTATATTAATGATACAAGGACAAGAAAAGTACAGAGAGCTAGTTCAATATTTAAATTTAAAAATTGTGGATTTTATATTTTCTAAAATCAAGAAAGAGGATTTCAATAGTAATATAGTAGAATTTGCAGAAAATATTCTATATGAAAAATATGCAGGTGAAGTAAAAGCTTTTGTTTATGAGCAAATGGATATTGTTTTGATTGGATTTTTAAATTCTAATAAACTTAAAAGTGAAATAGAACTAGGAATTCAATCTATTATAGATAAAATAAAAAAGGATGATAGAACTCTATATGAAGCAATACCTGATAGCATTGTAAATAGCATCAAGAGCTATATTGAGGAAGAACAAGATGTAATTACATTAGGAATAAAAGATATTCTTAAAAGTCCTGAAATACAAGACAAACTAAAATCCTCATTAGCTGAATTAGTTAATCAAAATCTCAATAAAGTTGTATCAATTTTCATAACTCCTGAGCTAATATCAGAAAAGGTATTTATAGCCTTAGAAAAGTATATCGACAGCCCAGAGGTAGATGAAACTATTATATATATTATAGAAGACTCTGTAGACAAAGTATTAAATCACAAGGTATCAGATATAGGAAAGGATATTTTAGATATTATCTCTAATGATAAAACTAGTATTTTTTCAGATATTATTATAGCTGTCTCTTAT
>LSQX01152107.1_pt1 | contig 15342 bp, 14 predicted proteins | sample 654561 | NCBI WGS metagenome assembly LSQX01 (sample SAMN04489861, study PRJNA283612) | anaerobic digester metagenome | isolation source: 4 biogas reactors fed with cattle manure at either 37C or 55C with and... | place: Denmark: Kongens Lyngby | collected 2014 | reverse complement strand
ATGCTACTCTGCATTAGACAAAATTATCATTATGTCTAATCAATAAATTTATTTTAACGCCTAATTTTATCTATATTTCCTGCCCTTTGCATGTGTTTAGTGATTCAATTTATGTTGTTACATTAAAAAAGACAAATAATAATTTTTATAATATATTTGTAAATGAGTGTTGAATATAAATATTTTTAAAAAACTATACTCTTCTTGACCTGTTGAATTCTATTACTGAATTATATGCGCTGTAGTATGTTGTGTTATATTCAACTACATTACCGGTTCTTCCATGCAACAGTGTTTCAATTTTAAACAATGGTGCATTTTCAGGTACTTTAATTATTTTACACATGTCAGAATCAGCATTAACAAGTTTAATTGATGATTTTGCATTAGTTGGATCCAAAGGATACTTCCCTACTAGTAGGTCTACTGAATTAACATTTTTAAATAATAGCTCAGCAGCATTGGGAAAATAGTTAAGTGGTAATATTGATATAGAATATGCAATATTATTATCTGTTTCAGTGGTATAAGTTACTTTAGTATAATCTTCGTGATAATTTGATTTATAATCAGTACTAAATTTTCTATTAAGTTCTAGTGAACCATTAATTGTTGTAGATTCTATAATTACTCGATTTGATGTGTTAATTGTGTCTAAAATGCAATGAATAAAACCTTTTGTATGATCATAAGTCGTTTTATTAACAAAATCTGCTACAAAAGTACCTTTTCCTTTAATCTTAATAAGATATCCTATCTTAGCTAATTCACCAATTGCTTGTCTGACAGTAGGTCTTGAAAGACTGTATAAATCTGCAAGCTCGTTTTCAGATGGTATCACTTCACCTGGAGCATATTTGCCGTCAATGATAGATTTTATTAATTCTTCTTTTAGCTGGTAGTATAAAGGCGTTGAGCTATATTTATTAATCATTTCATTCACCTGTCCTTACAAGATGAATACATAGTATCATACATTTAGATTTACTTCAATATGTCCAGTGTAATATTTATTAAATATATTCTGGATGCTTTTTATATAAATTTCAACTTGAGAAGCCGATCTGCCTATATATTTTGAAGGATTTAGTATGTTATTTAAGTCTTCTTTATTCATAGAAAAAACTTCATCTTTGGATATTAATTCCAGTAAATTATTATCAAGCCCCTCTTCTTTTACTCTTTTTGAAGCAATCAAAGAATATTGCCTTATCTTTTCATGAAGCATCTGTCTGTCGCCTCCCCTTTTAACGCTTTCCATTAATATATTTTCTGTAGCGATAAAAGGAATTTCTTCTCTGATATGTTTTTTTATAATATTTTCATTTACTACTAGATTGTCTGTAATATTTATTAATATATCTAGCATTCCATCTGTAGCTAGAAAGCCTTCAGCTATAGATAAGCGCCTGTTTGCAGAGTCATCAAGGGTACGTTCAAGCCATTGAACAGAAGCTGTAATTTCAGGGTTATGTGCATTTGTAATGATATATCTTGCTAATGAACAGATACGTTCGCTTCTCATTGGATTTCGCTTATATGCCATTGCGGACGATCCAACTTGATTGGTTTCAAATGGCTCTTCAATTTCTTTGAGTCCCTGAAGCAAACGTATATCAGTACCCATTTTATGAGCAGACTGAGCAATTGAAGAAAGTGATTTCAGGACACGAGAATCTGTTTTTCTTGAATAAGTCTGACCTGTAATATTAAAAGCTTTATCAAATCCGAAATCTTCACAAACAAGTCTCTCAAGTTCATCGACCTTATTCTCATCATCATTAAATAAAGACATAAAGCTTGCCTGTGTTCCTGTAGTTCCTTTTACTCCCCTCATCATCAGTGTGTCTACTACAAATTCAAGTTCATCAACATCCATACAAAAATCCTGTATCCATAAACATGCTCTCTTACCAACAGTAACAAGTTGTGCAGGTTGAAAATGAGTAAAACCTAATGTAGGTATATCTTTATATTTAAGAGCGAAATCTGATAAATTCTTAATTACGCTTACAAGTTTTTTTCTTATAAGGATAAGCGCAGTTTTCATTATGATTATATCAGTGTTATCAGTAACAAAACATGAAGTTGCTCCTAAATGTATTATTCCTTTAGCTGATGGACACTGTAAACCATAGGCTTTTATATGGCTCATTACATCATGTCTAATTTGCTTTTCAAATAATTTAACCTGATCATAATCAATATTATCTTTATTCTCTTCAAGTTCATCAATTTGTTTTTTTGTTATAGGAAGGCCTAATTTCATTTGGGCTTTTGCTAAAGAAATCCATAATTTTCTCCATGTTGAAAATTTATAATCATCTGAAAAAATTAATTGCATTTCTTTTGAACTATATCTTTGAGAAAAAGGACTGGTATAATTATCACTCATCTTAATTACCTCAATTATCCGTTAATTTTTCTAAAATAGCAATTTTTATGCAACATGCTAATAGTGAAATAGATTTATTCAATTCATCAAGTTCAGGAAATGTCGGAGCAATACGTATGTTGCTGTCTTTACCATCTTTACCATATGGATATGTATCACCAACAGTAGTTATTACAAGACCAGCTTCTTTACATAACTGATATGTTCTTTTTGCACAACCTTGCATTGTGTATAAAGATATGAAATATCCTCCTTCAGGTCTGGTGTAGTGCAGATAATTCTTGAATTCTGCTAGCTCATTATCAAGTATTTCTAATACAGAATTAAATTTTGGTCTGTTAAATTCTGCAAGTTTTTCCATATGACTGTCTACATCAGCCTTTGTTCGAAAAACTATTGCATGTCTGAACATATTAATTTTGTCATAACAGATAATTCTATACTTAAAATTATTCTGAATATGCTCTATGTTAGCTCTTGAAGACGCAATAAGAGAAACTCCAGCTCCTGGAAAAGATATTTTACTTGTTGATGAAAACTGATATACTCTATCAGCATTATTGTATTTTTCACACAACTTAATTATATTCTTAATTTTGTTGACTTTATTTGGAACAAGATGATGTGTAAAATATGCATTATCCCAAAATATTCTGAAATCAGAAGCGGCTGTAGACATTTTTGCTAGTCTTTCAACTGTTTCATCAGAATACACATATCCATCAGGATTACTATATAAAGGAGTGCACCAGATACCTTTTATCATTGGATCAGATTTAACCAGTGATTCAACCATATCCATATCAGGACCCTGTGGTGTCATTGGAATAGTTATGAGTTCAAATCCTAAATACTCAGTCATCATGAAATGTCTGTCATATCCTGGGCTTGGGCATAGAAATTTTCTGTTTTCAAGATTGTACCATGGGGTTTTTGACTGCATATTTCCAAACATAAGGTTTAAAGATAGAATATCATACATTAAACTTAAACTGGAATTTCCGCCAATTATAATATTTTCATATGGCAAATCAAGTAATTCACCGAAAAGCTGACGTAATTCAGTTATCCCTGGCAAAAGACCATAATTACCGACATCTTGCTTATCTATACCTGTTCTATTTGAATATAGATCAAATTCAATCTCTGCTTTTTTGAAAACCGAAGCAACATAATCTACCTGTTTTTTACTAGGTTTACCTCTTGAAATGTCAAGTTTGATAGGATCATTCTTGAATTCTTCATATCTTATTTTTTCTTTTTTATACTCTTTTATAAAATCCATTTTAATTTCCTTTTTCATTTTCGGCTAATTATATCATATCTAAATAAAATTTTTAACAAATGTTTTTCTGTGTATAGGTGATAATCCATACTTTTTTATAGCATCAATATGCTCCTTAGTACCATAACCTTTATTTTTCGCAAATAAATACTGAGGATAAATTTTATCGTATTCATCCATCATCCTGTCTCTTGATACCTTTGCAATAATTGACGCTGCAGCGATTGTTATTGAAAGAGCATCTCCATGAATAACAGCTGTCTGATTTATATCAAGATCATCAATAACAAAAGCATCGGTTAATACATGATCAGGTACATTTTTGAGTTTTTCTATTGCAGATTTCATTGCAAATTTATCAGCTCTCGAAATGTTGATATCATCAATCTGTTTATTGGTAATCGTGTGGATGCTTGCAGCTATGCAATTGCTGAGTATTTTATCAAATAGTAATTCTCTTTTACTTGCTGACAATTTTTTCGAGTCATTAATGCCGAAGATGTAAAGGTCATTTGGAAGTATAACCGATCCTGCGACTATAGGCCCTGCTAATGGTCCCCTGCCTGCTTCATCTACTCCGGCAATATATTTATTGCCAGCTTGCACTAAGAAATTTTCGTATTTTCTTAATTTATGCAGTCTGTCTGTTTCATTATTTAATAAATTTCTTGATTTTTCATAATAATCGTAACCCACATGTTCTTCAAGTAATATACTGCATTTGTCTAAAGTATTTGAAAAGAAATGATTTTTTAATTTACTAAAACTCATTTGGTGCCTCAAGAGAAATTCTTCCTATTTTACCAGCACGGAATTCATCTAAGATAATGATAGCAGCCTTAAGAGTATCTGGTTCTCCTCCTGATTTTATAAAATTCCTGTGCATACATATGTCTAGTAATAATTTGTGAGGATCTGAATTAAGCTCATTCAAATCATATCGTTTTTTTAGGTTTTCACTATAATTTTCAGTTAAAAAAGATAATAATTTTCTGCTTATCTGCTCTAAATCTAAGATTTCATCGTTTATCGCACCTGTAATTGCAAGATTCAATGCTATTTTATCGTCATCAAATTTAGGCCATAAAACACCAGGAGTATCAAGCATATGGATATTTTTGTGGATTTTGATCCATTGTCTGTCTTTTGTTACTCCAGGCTTATCACCTGTCCTTGCTGGTGCAGATCCAGTAAGTTTATTGATAAAGGTGGATTTACCTGAATTTGGTATTCCGCATATCATAGCTTTAACAGGTCTTTGCTTCATTCCTTTTAGTCTGTCTCTTTCAAATTTATCAGCCATAACCTTATTGATTGCATTAATGAAATCTTTATTTCCTGAACCTGTTTTACTATTAACTGTAATAACCTCAATATCAGATGATTCGTAATATTTCTGCCATTGTGTTGTTACTGAGGGATCAGCAAGGTCATATTTGTTTAGTACTATTACTTTCTTTTTATTGTTGAATAATTTTTCAAAATCTGGATTTCTACTGGAATATGGTAACCTTGCATCAAGAATCTCAACTACAAGATCCACAAGTTTTAAATTTTCAGTTATCATCCTTTTGGCTTTCACCATATGTCCTGGATACCAGTTAATATTCATAATTTTCCTTACTTAATATTCTACTTATAATTATATAGTATAGTTTATCTTAAATGAAATAAAAAAACGGGACTAAGTCCCGTATTTTTTACTTAACACTAAGTTTTTCTTTTATTTTGGCTGCTTTTCCTACTCTATCTCTTAAATAGTAAAGCTTAGCGCGTCTAACCTGTCCTCTTCTTATAACTTCGATAGAAGCGATTTTCTGAGAATTTAAAGGAATTATCCTTTCAACACCTACACCATATGAAATTTTTCTTACAGTTATGGTTTCTGTTAATCCTCTTCCTTTTCTTGCAATGAGTGTACCTTCGTATGACTGAATTCTTTCTCTATTGCCTTCCTTAACCTTTAAGTTAACTTTAAGGAAGTCTCCTATCTGAAGATCTGGCAAGTCTGTTCTTATCATGCTTTGTTCTATTGATTTGACTATATCCATTTTATAATCCTCCCTTCATCTTAGCGTTCATGTATCAAATTTGATTACAGTGGACCGCCCTTTACGAACCTGCAGTATTGTATCATATGCAAAGTAATATGTAAATAAGATTTTCAAATCTGACTAAGAACATGATTATTTTACATAAATGTGAGAATATTAGCAAATAAGTAATACAAGTAATATTCTAGTTGGTTGACCCAATTTTATTTAAAGGCCATGCTCTGAATACGATTTTTCCAATAACAGATTCAACTGATACCGGACCAATCGATCTGCTATCTTTACTTATAGCTCTGTTATCACCCATAACAAATATATGTCCTTTAGGAACGATATAAGGCATATCTATTAATTTTTCAAAAGTTGAACCTAGGTCCTTTAAATAAGGTTCATCATGTCTTTTCCCGTTTATATATACTATTCCATCTATAAGGCTTATTTCTTCATTTTCAAATGCAATTACTCTCTTTATATAGTCTTCCCTGCTATGTGCTGGAAAAAGCCTTCTAAACCATACAATATCATTTAGAAATGTAAGATTCTCAAAAGTAACAGGTTCAATTTCAATAACCACAATATCATTTCTTTGAATACTTTTCATTTCAAGACTGATTTTGCTCATTATAAGAACATCACCTTCTTTTAAAGTGTTTTCCATAGATGGCCCTATTACTCTTACCGGTTCTCCAATAAATCCTCTAACGACTACAACTATAACAATTACAAATAACAAAGCTCTTGCCCATAGCAATGTTTCTTTAAGAATATATTTACGCTTGTCTTTTTTTGGTATATTTCTACTTATAGAATTAAGTGTATAGTCATCATTTTCTGTATATTCATTAAAATCCCTTTGCGTTTCATATTCGTATGAAGTCTTCATATCTCAATAACCTCTAAATTATCAATACAATCTTTAACCAGTTCGTTTATATTCAGCAATTTTTCTGATTCCTCAATTTTAGATAAAACCGGTCTTGTTTTAGGATGCCTTGCTACAAATATAGTACAACAATCTTCATATGGCAATATAGATGTTTCAAAAGTTTCAATTTTTCTAGCAATTTCAACAATTTCCGTTTTATCCATCCCTATAAGAGGTCTGAATACAATATATTCAGCCGCCTGCGAAGTTACAGTTAAACTTTCAAGAGTCTGACTTGCGACCTGTCCTAAAGATTCACCAGTAATTATAGCTTGACAATTAGTTATGCTTGCAATCTTATTAGTTATGTACATCATTATTCTTCGCATTATAATAGTAAGTTCATCGTGCGGGCATTTCTCATATATTGCTAGCTGTGCTTTTGTAAAGTGTACTACATAAATTCTCTTTAATAGAGTATATGGTTTAATTGTTTTAGCTAAATCAATAACTTTTTCCTTTGCTTTTTCTGATGTGTATGGCTCACTATGAAAATATACTGCTTCTTGAGCTAATCCCCTTTTAGCCATCATATATCCAGCAACAGGGCTATCTATACCACCTGATAACATTAGTATTGCTTTGCCAGCAGAACCTACAGGCATACCTCCATTAGCTTGGATTTGTTCGTAATACACATATATATGCTTTTTCCTTACTTCAATATTGAATGTAATTTCAGGATGAACTAAATCAACTTTCAAACCTTCAATTACTGACAAAACACTTCCTCCTGCTTTCTTTGATACATCCACAGACTGAGTAGCAAAAGTTTTATCTGCTCTTTTTGTAGAAATTCTAAAAGTACTGAATGGTTTTAAATCGTATACTTTCTTTGCAAACTTGGCAATAAAATCATATAAGAGCTCTTCATTGCTTTGTATCCTATATGCTATTGATATAGCTACAATTCCAAAAACTTTCGATAATTCATGTGATATTTCGTATTCAGTATAATCTGAATTTTTAATAATTATATAATATCTTCCTGATTCCTGCTCAAAATCAAAAGAACAAAAGTCAGATAAAACACTTTTAAGATTATCCTTAAGTCTTTTTTCAAATATCTGTCTGTTATCGCCTTTGAGCATTATTTCTCCAGGTTTAATAAGCAATACTTTTTCTGCATTTGATAAATTCATTTTTATCTCCTCACAAATAATTGGAGCATAGGAATTAATTCTTTTAAGTTTTCTATAAAAATATCAACTTCATCAGTTGTATTAAGATCACAAAAACTTATCCTTATAGCTCCTTCAATAAAGTCTTTTGGTATATTCATAGCTTTTAGTGTTTTAGATATGCCAGTTTTTGAATTACATGCGCTTCCGCTAGAAACATATATGCTTTTTTGAGATAATGCATTTAGAAGAACTTCAGATTTTATGCTCCTAAATGCGATATTTAGTATATATGGACTGCCATCCATCGGTGAAACAAGAAATATGTCATCAGAAAAAGCACTATTTAATTCATCAATAAGATATTTTCTTAAAATTTGAGTTTTTATGTAATTCGATTCTCTGTTTTTATCTATTATAGATAATGCTAAGCAAAATCCACATATTCCAGAGGTGTTTAAAGTTCCTGCTCTAAGGCCTGCACTTTGTGAACCGATTATGAATGGATCAATCTTAACTTTTGGTTTAATATATAAAGCACCTACCCCTTTTGGACCATGAATCTTATGACTGCTAAAAGACATCAAATCAATATTATTATACATACTTAAATTAATAGGAAATTTACCTAATGACTGAACTGCGTCAACGTGATAATAGCATTTTCTATTAATTGCTTTTATAATGTCTGATATCTTTTTGATGTCAGTAACTGAACCTGTTTCACTACATACATGAGCAGTACTCACAAGTATTGTGTTATTGTCTACAAGTTTTTTTAACATATCTAAATCTAAATGACCAAATTCATTTAGATGGCAAACTCTTATTTCAAAACCAAATTTTTCCAAATAATAAGCTGTATTCATAACAGAAGGATGCTCATAACTTGATATTACAATATTGTATGATTTTAACATATTTGCAAACGCAACAGATTTAATTGCGAAATTATTAGATTCTGCACCACCTGATGTGAAAATCAACGAACTTGGTTTAATATGTAGAATTTCACAAAAATTTTCCTTCATTTTTTTTATCTGTTCAAATGAAGAAATACCTGCTAGATGTGTACTCGAAGGATTTGCGAAGAATTCAGTATTAATTTTATTAATATGTTGCACTACTTCTTCATAAATATAGGTTGAAGCGGCATTGTCAAAATATATCTCTTTATTTGTCAACTTTTGTATTGTGCTCCACTTCTTTTACAAGATTATTAATATTCTTTCTCATTCCAGAGTAAAGATTGATAAATGTTTCTATTTGCTTTTCTGTTAGATGATTAATTTCATCATAAGCTATAAGTTCAGAAATATCTTTAACTTGTCGTTTGACATCAGTAACCAGTTCAAGCAAAGTAAGTTTATCGTATGTGTTTTTAGTTAATACCCTATCGTGGGTTAATTCATGAGTCTTATCGCCTTTTTCTAATTCAAAATATGCAAAACTATCTGGTATATATGTATCAATATCGAATTTTTCCTTAATTCGTTCCGCAAAAGGATATAACTGATCGTCTTCGCCATGTACTAAGAATATTTTTTCAGGTTTTTCTTTTATCTGTGAGATATATTCATCAAGATCATCCATATCACCATGGCCAGAAAATCCATCAATCATCTCAATCCTTGCTCTGACATCAATTGTATCGCCAAAAATCTTAACACTTTTTGCTCCATCAGCAAGAAGTCTTCCTAAAGAACCAACAGCCTGATAACCTACGAATAAAACTGTTGTCTTTTTCTTATATAGATTATGTTTTAAATGGTGTCTTATACGGCCAGCATCACACATTCCACTGGATGATATTATTATTTTAGGAGAATCATCACGATTTAAAAATTTTGAATCTTCAACAGACTTAGTAAAATTCAGGTTTGGAAAATCAAGCGGATTATTACCGCTTAATATATATTGTTTTGCTTCATCATCAAAAAATTGCGTATTTTTTTTATACACTTCAGTTGCAGAAGTTGATAAAGGGCTGTCAATATATACAGGAACTTTATCAAAAATAGAAAGTTTTTTCTTAATAGCTAAATTCTTGTTGAATGCATAAATCATTTCCTGTGTTCTTCCTACAGAAAAAGAAGGTATGATAACAGTTCCTCCTTTATTTATTGTTTCTTCTATTATGTCAAACATAAGCTCTTCAGGATGGGATTTAACTTTATGCTGTCTGTTTCCATATGTTGACTCCATAATAAGATAGTCGCATTTTTCAATAACTTCAGGATCATTTATTATTGGGGTATTCTTTTTACCTAAATCAGAAGTGAATCCTATTATTGTAGTTTTCTTGTTTTCGGTTACATATATTGTGATTGATGAAGATCCCAGCATATGTCCTGAATCTGTAAATTTAACTGATATATTGTCGTCTAACTTTATTAAATCATGATACTGTACAGCTATAAAATGTTTTAAAGCTATATTAGCATCATCAATGGTATAAAGAGGTTCAAGAGGCTCAAGACCTGCACGATTGCGTTTGTGATTTTTGTACTCGGTATCTGACTCCTGGATGTTTGCAGAATCTATAAGCATAATATCGCATAAATCCTTAGTCGCTTTTGTGCAAATAACATTACCTCTGTATCCTTTTTTATAAAGTAGTGGAATTCTTCCTGAGTGATCTATATGCGAATGTGTCAGAAGCACATAATCGATATCGTTTACATTGTATTTTAATTCTTCAAAGTTTTTTGCTTTAGTAGCAGATGAACCTTGAAATAATCCACAATCTATCATTACCTTTTTCCCTGCGGCTTCAAGTATCATATTGGAGCCAGTTACTTCTTTAGCAGAACCATAAAATCTAATTTTCATATCAAAATCCTTTCAAACTATATAATAACATAAAAATGGTTGTAAGTAAGATTGATTAGTTCATTTAACCACAAAAAAAATAGATTTAGTAGTTTAACTATTTGTATATACAAAAAAAATCCCTGTAATATGGGAAATTTCTTGGCGTGCCAGAAGGGATTCGAACCCCCGACCTACGGATTAGAAGTCCGTTGCTCTATCCAGCTGAGCTACTGGCACAAAAAAAATGGAGCGGGTGAAGGGAATCGGACCCTCACAACCAGCTTGGAAGGCTAGTGTTCTACCACTGAACTACACCCGCACATTTGCCTTATGTATTATAACACAAGTATATTATGTGTCAATTAGATTTTTTCATTTTTTCAAGAAGGTTTTTTGCATGAGTTATTCCCTCTTGACTAATTGTATTTCCATCAAACAGTATAGCTAGCTGTTTTATTCTGTCATCATAGTTTAATTCTCTTATATCAGCAAATGTCATATCTTTTGCGCTATTTTTAAATATCAGATAATGGTGATCTGCTTTTGCAGCTATTGAAGGAAGATGAGAAATACAGATAACCTGTTTTTCTTTTGCTAAAGATGACAATTTTATTGCGGTCATTACTGCTGCCTCGCCACTAATACCTGAATCTATTTCATCAAATATATAGGTATCAACATCATCCTTACTGGTTATGAGGCATTTTATTGCTAGCATTACTCTAGATATTTCTCCACCTGAAGCAATTTTAGCTAAAGGTAGAGGGTCTATACCTTTATTTGCAGAAATAAAGAATTCGATATCATATATCCCCTTTTTTTGAAAATCATAATGACCTAATGTATTTTTCTTTATTGATTTGTTGAAATTAACATTGAAAATTGCATCAGACATTTCAAGAGAATGTAAGTTCTCTTCTACTGATTTAGAAAATTCCAATGCGCAACTCATTCTTATACTGTTCAGCTCTTCAGCTTTTTCATATAAAATATTCTCTAGTTTTTCAATTCTTTCTATTTTCAGCTTGTAGATATTATCAAAATTTTCAATTTCATACAACTGTTTTTCTGCGTTTTCTCTGAATTGACGAATTTTATCAATAGTATCACCATATTTGTATGAAAGCTTTTTAAATAACTCCAATTTCATTATAATGTCATTGTACTGTTCCTCATCAAAATAAAACTCATCTGTTATGTCCTTTAACTGCGAAAAATTATCTTTTAATACATAATAAGAATTCATCATACTTTGAGATATTTGAACAATTTCATCCATATCTCTTATTTTCTCAAGAATGTGTGATGAAAGATAAATTTTTTCTATACTGTCCCCTTCTTCTATAGATTGTATGCTTTCTTTAAGTGCATTTATATATTTTTCTGAATTTTCAAGTATTCTACGTTGTTTTTCTAAATCATCAATATCTAATTGTTCGATTTTTGATTCTGTGATTTCATTAATTTGAAAGGAAAGAATATCTTTTCTTAATGATCTTTGTTGCTCAGATCCACTATTCTTTAATATGAAATTAACCACTGAATCATATTCTTTCAGATATTCTAAGTATTCAGTATTTATTGGAGTAATTTTATCATCAAACATTTTATCAATAATAAGCTGATGTGATGAAGGTTCTAACAAAGTCTGATTTTCATATTGCCCATGTATATCACAAAGATAGGATGCAATTTCTTTTAGGAATGATAAATTCCTGATTTTGCCATTAACTCTGCATATAGAGTTTGATTCTGAGTAAATTTGTCTTGTAATTACAAGTAAATTGTCTTCAATATCTATTTCATATTTAGATGTAAGATTATCAAATGTGTCTTTATTTACTTTATAAACTGCTTCAACTGATGAATATTCACAACCTTTTCGAATATATTCTTTTAATGCTCTTTCTCCATTAATTAGGGACAAAGCGGTAATGAAAACACTTTTACCAGCACCTGATTCACCAGTTATTACGCTGAATCCAGTATTAAAATCAATAATCGTATCTTTAAAAATAGCAAAATTCTTAATAGAAAGTTGTAATAACAAATTATTTACCTCAGCTCATCAAGTATATATTCATAAAAAGACTGTGAATCTTCATTTGAAGTAAAGCAGGCAAATATTGTATCATCACCTGCTATTGTACCTAAAAGATTTTTATATTTTAAACTATCAATAGATGATGCAACAGCAGGTGCAGTTGCAGGTAATGTTTTTATTACAGCAATGTTCTGAGCAATATTTATGGATAAGAAAGAAGCTTTTAGAACCCTTACCAGCTTTTCATGTGATGTATCTGAAATATCTGCACTTGTTGTATAAACAGATAATCCATCTTTATTTACAGCTTTGAATAATTTAAGTTCTTTAATATCACGACAAACAGTAGCTTGTGTTGCTTCAAAACCTTCTTTAACAAGAAGACTAACCATTTCTTCCTGAGTCTGTATAGGATATTGTTCGATAAACTCTAGTATTTTCACCTGTCTTTTATTTTTCATAACTAATTACCCCTATAATATATTTTATTTCTCAAATTTTCATAAAAAGAATTTTTTTGAATCTTGAGTAATGGGACAAATGAATCACTTTTTGTTATTCTTATTCTGTCATTCCCCAAAATATTTGATGTTATACCATCATAACTGAAGCAGCATTCATAATTTTCAGTTTCATTAATATTCAAATCTAATATGCTATCGTTTCTTAAAACATAAGATTGTCTGTGCATCATGTGAGGACAAATGGGAGTCATAAGGAGAATTTCTGATTCAGGATCAGCAACAGGCCCTCCAGCTGACATCTGATAACCTGTCGAGCCTGTAGGAGTGCTTACAATTACACCATCTCCATCATATGTGTCTATATGAGAACCATTAATATTTACTGACACGGAGACTGTATCTCCCGTAATTTTTCGAGATACAACAATATCATTAAGTGCATCATATTCATCAAAAACAGTGTCATTTCTTATTAATTGCGCATGAATCATCATTCTTTTGGATATTGTATAATGACCTTGTGTAATAAGTGTTATAAATTCCTCATAATTAGATTTTTCTATTTGAGTTAAAAAACCGATAGAACCTAAATTAATACCCACTAAAGGTAAAGAAAGCTGCTGCGTCTTCTGTGCTACATCAAGCAATGTACCGTCCCCACCTAATGTAATAATGATATCAGTGTTCTTTATTTTTTCAAGATCAATGCTACCGCCTTTTGTAATAATCTGACTATACACAACTTCACAGTTAATAGATTCTATAAATGAAGTTACTTTTTTAATGAAAGCACCATTAGTATCTTTATTAACATTTGCAAAAAGCGAAAATTTCATAAACTGATCTTCCTCCTTTAATTATATGAGAAAACCAAATAATATCAATAGACATTACTTTGCTTGCTCATTGTATTTGTTAACTAAAGCCTGTGAGACAGCTAAAACAAGCCTTTTGTCAAAACTCTTAGGTAAGATGTATTCGCAAGATAAATCTTTATCATCAACTAATGAGGCGATAGCATTAGCAGCGGCGATAAGCATATCATCTGTTATCTGCTTTGCTCTGCATTGTAAAGCTCCTTTAAAAATTCCTGGAAAAGCCATAACATTATTAATCTGATTATTAAAATCACTTCTTCCTGTCCCAACTATAAAGGCACCTGCACTTTTTGCATCATCAGGATGAATTTCCGGAGTAGGATTGGCCATTGCGAATATAATTGGTTTTTCATTCATTTGTTTAATATCTTCTATTGAAAGCAGATTTGGTCGCGAGACTCCAATAAAGACATCAGAAGCTTTTACTGCATCTGATAATTTTCCTTTAATTTTTTTACAATTAGTCTTAACTGCAATATCTTTTTTATGAGATGTTAAATTATCCATTCCTTCATAAAGAATTCCTTCAACGTCACAAACTATAATATTTTTAGCACCTGCTTTCAATAATAGATAACAAATAGCGCTTCCTGCTGCTCCAGCTCCATTTATCACTATTTTGCAATCACTTAGTAACTGTTTTTTTAGTTTCAAAGCATTAGTCAAAGCAGCTAATACTACTACTGCAGTACCATGCTGATCATCATGAAATACAGGTATGTCACATATTTTTTTTAGTTCATTTTCGATATAAAAACATCTTGGAGCTGAAACATCCTCTAAATTTATGCCTCCAAAGCTTTTTGATATTAAAAAAATCGTCCTTATTATCTCATCAGGATCTTTTGAATCAATACAGATAGGAAAAGCATCAATATCTGCAAATGCTTTAAATAGAGCGCATTTCCCTTCCATAACAGGCATAGAAGCTAAAGGCCCAATATCACCTAGTCCAAGTACTGCAGTTCCATCAGTTATCACAGCAACCATATTATGTCTTCTTGTATATATATAAGAGTTTTCACTGTCTTTATATATTTCAAGACAGGGTTCTGCTACGCCTGGAGTATATGCAATTGACATTTGTTCTTTATTCTCTAATGAAACTCTGGATATTACTTCTATTTTGCCTTGCCATTGTTCATGTGCTTTAAGTGACTCGGATTTAATTTGCATAAATAACCAATCCTTTCAATAAATATGATAATATATCTAAAGGTTAAAAACAATAGACTAAAGTATGTGTATATGTAAATATTTGATGTCTATTGTATAATGTATGGGTAAATACAAGAAGAGGGAGAATGAACGGTCGTTGACCGTATTATACAAGCAAATATGAATAATGAATACATAAGATGG
>LSQX01261168.1_pt1 | contig 15344 bp, 11 predicted proteins | sample 654561 | NCBI WGS metagenome assembly LSQX01 (sample SAMN04489861, study PRJNA283612) | anaerobic digester metagenome | isolation source: 4 biogas reactors fed with cattle manure at either 37C or 55C with and... | place: Denmark: Kongens Lyngby | collected 2014 | reverse complement strand
CGTGAGTTCGAATCTCATCCGCTCCACCAGCTTTTTGGTGATGCCGAAACTTGTTCTTCCCTGCAGCCGGCCGGGTTAAAATATAATCCGGCGAACGCCGTACTCCGTGCGTTTAGGAAGCGAACAGCGGATAAAAGGATAAGGAGCGGTATTGCGAGAGCCAGGATCAGAAAGTTGTGCAGAAGTTCACGGATATAAAGTAATAACAGAATAGGGAGTTTGAAAACGCCTCTCATTCATAAACGGGGTTATAAAATGCCAAAAAAGAAAACACACAAATCATCGGCAAAACGATGTAAAATAACGGCGACAGGCAAAGTACTTGCCGCGCAGGCGGCTAAGCGCCATCTTGCAAGTAGCAAGACAAGAAAACGTAAACGCAATCTCCGTGGAACTGCGACTCTCTCGGCACCGGAGCAGAAACGAGTTAAAAAGCTGCTCTCATCGTAGAGTGTTTGCAGAAGATATAATATTTTAAGGTTTAAACAAGGAGATTTAAGAAATGTCAAGAGCAACGAATTCACCAGCCACGAGGAAACGTCGCCGCCGTCGTTTGGATATGGCAAAAGGTTTTTACGGCGGTCGCAGCAAACGTTTTCGCCAGGCAACAGAGGCAGTAGATCGCGCCATGGTTATGGCAACTGTTCATCGCAAATTGCGCAAGCGCGATTTCCGCAGACTGTGGATTGTGCGCATAAATGCAGCGGCACGTGCTAATGGTATCACCTACAGCCGCTTCATTGAGGGGCTGACGAAAGCAGGCGTAACGCTTAATCGTAAAGCCCTTTCGGAAATTGCCATTTTAGATCCGGCGGGCTTTGCTTCTCTGGTAGAGCAGGCTAAAGCAGCAATTGAATAAAGGAATTTCAAGATGAGAAAAGGTATACACCCAAATTACGGTACTGCAACAGTAACGTGTTCATGTGGAAATGTGCTTGAAACTAATTCCACAGTAAAGAATATGCAGGTTAACACATGTTCTGCATGTCATCCATATTATACTGGGCAGCAGACATTTATTGATACTGAGGGTCGAATCGACTCGTTCAACCGCCGCTATGGTGCGAAGGCTGCTCAGAAAAAATAAAATGTTTTTCCAATCGCCGGGATGTGAAATAGCATCCCGGCATATGTTCTCGTGAGGCAGTCTCATTAAATTGTCGAGAATTCTCTTGCTGATTATATGTTTTCTGCAGATGGTTGTAAAATCGACTGTTTGCGGGTAAAGCGTTCGATATATGATTAAAAAAGATCAAGTAGAAAAAATACTGGTCAGGCTCCATACTGTTGAGCAGGAGCTGGCTGATCCGGTAGTTTCTACGCAACAGAAACGCTATAGGACTCTCATGTTTGAGCATTCATCGCTTAAAAAGCTGGAAGAGAGTGCCACAAAGTACTTTAAACTTGTCGAATCAATAGATGAGGCGAAAAAGATAATCTCAAGCCCTGAGTCTGACGAGGATTTCCGTGAGCTTGCAGAGGCAGAACTGGCTGAACTGGAAGAAATTCTGCCGAAAGCAGAACGGGAGCTTGCGTCTGCTCTTTTGCCGCCGGATCCTGATTTGCAGAGAAATGCAATGATTGAGATACGCGCCGGTACGGGCGGGGATGAGGCAGCCATATTCGCTGGTGATTTGTTTCGGATGTATTCCCGTTATGCTGAGGTGCGCGGCTGGAAAATAACCCCGGTTGATGTAAGCTCCGGCGTTATGGGGGGATATAAGGAAATTGTTTTTCTTGTTGAAGGGGCAGGTTCGTATGCTGTACTTCGCTATGAAGGTGGAGGGCACAGGGTTCAACGTGTTCCGGAAACGGAATCCCAGGGACGAGTGCATACGTCGGCGGCAACTGTGGCTGTTTTTCCCCAGGCGGATGAAGATGATGAACTTGTTATCGATACTCAGGATTTGCGTATAGATACGTTCCGTGCCGGTGGTGCCGGAGGGCAGCACGTAAACAAGACAGACTCTGCAGTAAGGATAACCCATCTTCCCACGGGTATAGTCGTGCAAAGTCAGGAAGAGCGCTCACAACACCAGAACAGGGAAAAATGCATGGCAGCCCTAAGATCCCGGCTACTTGATGTGAGAAGGGAAGAAGAAGAGAGGAAGATGGGAAGTGCACGCCGTATAATGATAGGTTCAGGAGATAGAAGCGGCAGGATGAGAACTTACAACTTCCCGCAAAACCGCCTTACTGACCATCGTATAAATATGACGCTTTACAGCCTGGATCGCATAATGGAAGGGCAAATGGATGAATTGCTTGACGCACTCGCCGTATCGAACGAAAACATGCGTCTTGATTTGGCTATGGGGAAAATGAATGCCTGAGCCAATGAGGTATAAAACTAGTTTTATAACACTTTTAAATATTGGCAAGAATTGTCTCGTAAATTTACGTATTCTATAGATTTTTTGTGATTGACTATGGTAGGGCTTTTAAAGTATCCTTTTGCTGATCGGAGTCATAGAGGTATTTTTAACTCTTCCGGAGAAATAATATGAAGATTTGGCTATTTAAAAAACGTTTGACACTTTTTGTGGTGTTATTTTCTATTACATCTGTATCGATTGTCGCCTTTGGCGGAGGTACTGTTTTGGAGCCGTTGGGGGTCAGTTTGTCTGTAAGTGCGAAACGTACAGATAACCGCGACAGGATACCGGATGGATACGAGATTCAGTGTGAGCGGGTCAAGAAGGAAAAAGACACTGTCCTGCGTATAGCACCTAGAATATCGTTTGATAAAAGGACTTCTGAGCGTTTCAAGTACTATTTTGAATATAGTCCCTCTTTCACATATCATGATAATCCCCGTCATGGAGGAGAGAAGAGAGAGTGGCTTCATTCAGCAAAAGGTGATATAGAGTTTAATATTGCCCCGATGACCATTTTCAGGCTCAGCGATCTTTACATTTGGAATGGGGAAAAAGACTGGTATTACGACCACGACCACAAAACGTGCAGATGTATGCCTGAAACACAAAAAGATGATTACTATGACAATCTCTTGCGTCCTTCCATTCACACACAGTTGACTGCGGACGATACATTCGCCCTGTCCGGTTTGTGGAGAATCAAACGTTATGAAAAAGATTATGCGGCAGATCGTGGAGATGAAGACGAGTATTCTCTCTTGGCTGAACTGATGCATAAAATGAATCGTAACATTTCATACGGTCTTTTTGTTGAGTATACAGCTTTTGACAGAACGCGCGATGGCAAGGATGCCGATCCTTTCAACACAAGTGGATATCCTGACATAATAGACGCCGGGGTGCAGTATATTACAATGGGTGTTCAGGCTTCGTATGACTTTCTTGGTGATGGCAACTATGTTCTTCTTGGCAGGACAGGTTACAACTATATTTGGTATGAAGCTGATGAACTTGACAGTGACGGTATGATGGGAGACAGCCGGCTGGAGCTTTCATTGCATCAGCTTGAACGTACGAACGGCAGGCTTGGTCTGAAGTATGGCAAGGAATATGCCGATATTTTTCCTTACAGCTCGCAGAAAAATTTAACCTTATTCGGTAATATAGGACGTCGTTTTGGCAAGCAGGGGGATCTGAAGCTGGCAGCTGACGTTGAATATCGTACGAGAAGATATGGCAGGTTTGATATTGATCCGGATGCTTTCAGCTACTCATACTACAAAGATAAGTATGAAGGTAAAAAACTTGATAGAGACAGCATTTGGATACGTTTGTCCGCTCAATACGACGTGACAGATAATTTTGTTGTCTCAGGATTTTATTCCTATGAAGATATGGATTCAGATGTTGATTCAAGCTATTCTGAAAACGTGGTTGGCATCTCAGCAACATACAGGTTTCTGTAACTTCGCCCGGCAACCTCCGGCGCATCTTTGTAACCACTGCTGGTACATAACTAAACCCGCCGGGAACACCCGGCGGATTTCATTTTAAAGGAAATCGATGAACAACGACGAACCTATTCAGTTACGGCAACAAGAGGAAGAATCGGTACACTTTCTAGATTACTGGCAAATTCTTTTTTCCCGCAAGGAAATTGTAATTGCTGTTTCTTTGATGATGATTATAACCGGTATTGTTATTACACGTCAGATGCCGCGAGTATACTCTGCTACTGCGCTTATTCAGGTACAAAGAGCAACACCTGATATAAATGTATTCCAACAGGCATATTATCGTTACGACCCGATTTTCCTGAAAACTCAGTTCGAAATAATAAAATCCAGAAAAATAATTGAGGCAGTGGTTCGTCGAGAGCGCCTGGATGATATTCTGGGAATGGCATATGGTTGGAAAAATACAAGAACAGCCGCAACAACGTTTGATAATACTGTAAAACTTATTCAAAACAAAGTTTCACTCAATATCAGGCGTGATACTGAACTGATAGAAATTTCGGTGCGACTCGACAAGCCCGACACCAAGGATGGAGAGGCGGCAACGGTGGCAGCCCGGATAGCAAATGCGATAGCGGAGGAGTTCCAGTGGCAGTCGCAACAGGCTTCTAAAAATGCAGCCGAAGAAGCTTTGCGTGATCTTAATGCAGAAATAGAAAAAATGAATCGTGATATTTTTGCGGCAGAGGAAAAATTAAACCAAATGCGCGAAAAACACGGGATTACACTTCTTTCTGATATCGATACAGGAACAGCTACCATACGCTCCAGTATAGCCCGCCTTACAGAAGAGGCTTCACGAGCCCTTCGTGAATCTGAAATAAAAAAATATAAATATGAGAAAATAGTAGAACTTTCGCCAACTGAAGCAGCAGGAACACTCGGTATTACAATGGGCGATATTTCGTTACAGCCCCTTTTGGCAGAAAAACAGAAGCTTGAGATGCAGGCGATAGTCCAGGAACAGGCAGGTCTGGGGTCGCAACACCCGGGAGTTATCCAGAATCAGACTCTTCTGCGAGAAATAACTTCAAGAATTGATGAACGTGTAGCACAAATAAAACTTGGTCTTAAAATTGATTACGAGCAGGCACAGGCTGAGTATGATATGTATGCAGCCAGACTTGCTGAGGAAAAGAATAAAGAAATGGAACTTTCCTCAGGAGCATCATTAGAACTCTACAAAACGCAGAAGGATATAGAGGCTATGCGCTCAAGTCGTGATATTTTAAAACAAAAACTTGTATTTGAGAGCGTAGCTACAAAAATACCTACAACAAGTGTACAGGTTGTAGAAGAAGCGAAAACTCCTGAAACTCCCATTCCTGTCAGCCCAAATTTTGCCCTGAATATTACACTGAGTGTTGTAGCCGGCCTGTTCCTAAGTGTTGTTCTCGCTTTCTTTGTTGAGTATCTGGATACAACAATTAAAGGAGTCGACGATATTGAAAAATATTTAAATTCAAATGTGCTTGGGGTAATTCCTCAGAGAATGCGTACTTTGAGCGATGCAGATGCCCGGCCTAAACACTCAGAGGTGTATCGCGTTCTTAGAATGAACATAAAGTCATCTCCAAAATTCGGGGATGGTAAAATTATTCTTTTCACAAGCGCAAGCGCAGGTGAAGGAAAGTCTCTGACCTCATTTAATCTGGCATACGTATGTGCACAGGTCGATGAAAAGGTGCTGCTTATAGACTCTGACCTGCATCGTCCACGCCTGCACAAGATTTTCAATGTAGATAATAGTATCGGTATAAGCAATGTTATTGTGGGGGAAGCAACGCTTGATGAAGCTATTGTAAAATCAGAGCATCCGAACCTTGACTTCCTGCCGTCAGGGCGTATTGCCAGTGCAAGTGTGTATGGTCTTATGGATACTGACGAGATGAAGGCAATTCTCGAAGAGGCGAGACAGAGGTATGATCGTGTAATAATGGATGCACCTCCCATGGTGGGTGTTAGCGATACTGCACAGCTTGTGCGTATTTGTGATGGTGTTGCCCTCGTTGTGCAACATAGAAAATATCCGAGAGCGCTATGTAAGCGTGCCAGAGATATGGTTACAAGCATGGGTGGGAACTTGTTGGGGGTTGTCCTTAATAATGTTGATGCTTCGCACGATTATTCCTCCTACTACTATGAGCACGAGTATTATTACTACTATTATACACATGATTCAGATGGGCGAAGCAAACGAACGGGAAGAGGCAAAAGCAAATCCTGATGCTTGCAAAACAAACTTCTATGAAAACAAAATGTAATCAAATATTACTGCTTGCAGTGTGTTTTGGCGTGTTTTTATCTGGTTGCGCCGTATTTAACTCTTTTTTTGAGGAGTCTGTAAGCATGGATCCTGCTTCATGGGTTCCACCTATTCCAAGTAACGTTTCACATCGTAGTATGGTGGCATTTCGTCCCTTGCAGATGGGAGATACTACACAGGTGACAATTCGTGCCGGTTCTCTAGATCCTGTAGAAATAGTTGATATTGTGGATATTTATGGAAATATTACATTACCTCATCTGGGGGAGTTTAAAGTAGGTCAACTTACAACATCAGAGGCGGAAAAGGCGGTAGCAAATGCATATGTCGAAAACAAAATATTTTCCGCTCCCATTATAACTATTGTATCGCCTAACCTGCAACATACACCTGAAATATTTATCACCGGTGAAATTCAAAAGAAGGGAAGCTTTGTATACAAGGACGGTATAACACTTTGGCAGGCTATAGTTGCCGCTGGAGATGTCACTGCGTACGCAAGTAACAAGGTAAAACTGGTCAGGAATGGCATTGCTACAGAGTATGATATACGCAAAATCAAGAAAAATGTTTCTGAAAACCCTGTCCTTATGCCAGGTGATATAATTGAAGTAATGGCAAGATTGTTTTAAAAAATCTTGGAACACTGAATATGCCTTCGAGGTCTAAAACATTTCGAGTAAAAATAGACATTGTCTTGGCAAGTCTCCTTTTTATATGTGGAATATTTGGATTTATTTATTCAGTCAGAACTTCAATAGCCCAGATCTCATATAAAAAAGTAAAATACGGCTTTTTTCCGGGAACTAGAAAGGAAGTTCCCCAGATTTATAATAGCATAGAAGCAAGTCGAAAAGCGTTTAATGCTCAGAAACTGTATCCACAAAACTACTATTTCCCCTCATACGCAGCGTTCTGTTCTCTGGAGAATGCCTATGATGCTGACAGCAGGGAGGAACACAGGCAGCATATAGAGCGTGCGATGCACTTTTCCCAGTTAGCCCTGAACATTAATCCCGGTGAACCTGAAGCACGTATGGTATATGCCCTTGCTCTTGCTGAAAAAGGTGAAGTTAATGAATCCATATCATATTGGGAAAGTGAAGTTGTAAAAAAAGAATTCTGGAACCCTGCGCATCATGAGTTTCTCGCAAAACTTTATAACAGAGCATCAGATCCTGAGAATTTAAAGAAGGCAGTTAATGAACTTCCGTTTATCCATGATTCCGAATTGCGTAAAGAACTGATTGAACTTAAAAAAATCCTGGAAAAGTAAAAATGTCGATTCGCAGTATAGCCGGATACGTAGGTAACGGAGTTTCTGAACATGTACAAGCAATACGGGATGTAATGGCGTCCCGATTTTCAGGTATAAACGATTTTCTGGTGAATCCTTCCGGAATGCTGTTCCTGCAGGGTTTGAGCAATATGGATGTCCAGGCATGGCGCTCATCATCCAATGTTTATGAGGGAGAACTTGCAATTGTTTATAATGGAAAAATATATAATAAAACAGATTTGAGACGTGAACTTGAGCAGACAGGACGCCCCGCTGCCGGAAATACAGACGAGGAAATTGTTCTGCATTTGTACAAGGAATTCGGCGATGATTGTGTTAAAAAATTGCGGGGAATGTTTTCATTCGGACTATGGGATTTTAAACGTAATCGGATTCTTGTTGCCCGCGATCATATGGGGCAGAAATCTCTGTTTTATACCCTTGATAAAGAAAGCTTTGTTTTTGCTTCAGAGGCAAAAACTGTCCTGGCATCAGGTGTGTCAGAACGCAATATAGATATTGAAGGGCTCTGGCATTATATGTCCTTGCGCTACCTTCCGGACGATCATACTCTTTTTAAAGGCATTAGAAAACTGCAGGCAGGGCATTTTGCTGTTTATGAAAACGGCAAGGTGTCTGTTCATAAGTACTGGCAGCCGGATACATTTAAAAGTAAGGTACAAGGTTCAGAAAAAGAGCTTGCAGATGCTTTGGAGCGTCTTCTTCTGGAAACTGTGGAAGCACATCTGGGTGAGAGTGATAGTGCATCCATCGGCTCGTTCCTTAGCGGGGGAATAGATTCAAGCCTTGTTACTGCAATGGTGGCTAAAATAAGGGGAAAGCCTTTTCATACATTTTCCATAGGAGTGAAAGAGCAGGATATAAACGAACTGCCATGGGCACGCATGATCTCATCAAAGTATAATCTTATTGCGCGCGAAGAAGTTGTAGAGGCAGATATAATTCACAAGATACCTGAAATGATCTTCCACATGGATGAACCGTCCGACCCATTTGGAGTTGGAGTCTATCTCGTGTCGCAGGTGGCAGCGAAAGATGTAGGGATTGTCCTGAGCGGAGATGGAGGTGATGAAAATTTTGCAGGTTACGACCGATTTGCCGGTCAGAAACTCGCCGGTCTTTACTCTGTTTTTCCAGCCTGGATAAGGCGAAACATATTCGGGAAAATCTTCAACCTCATACCGGAGTCCTTCGGATACAAGAGTTTCGCATCAAAACTGAAATGGCTCAACGACATGTCTTTTTATGATGCCGGCGGTCGTTATGCCCGCAGCATGAGTTTTTTGCGGTTTACTTCGGAATATAAAGATGCACTTTTCACCGGAGAAGCAATCAAACGTGTTGTAGAAATTGACTCTGCCCAAAAAATACTTCATTATTTTAATGATGGTACTGCCGAAGAACTGCTCGACAAGATGCTGTATACAGATCTTATGACGCGTATGCCTGATCACCTGCTTGCTATTTCAGATCGCATGGGTGCTGCCAATTCTCTTGAAATCCGTCCGCCTCTGATTGATCATAAAGTTACGGAATTCGCAGCTTCTCTTCCGTGCGAAATGAAACTCCATGGACGGCAGTTGAAGTATATCTTGCGAAAAGTAGCATATCGCTATATGCCGAAAGAGTTGATAGATCGTCCAAAACAGGGATTCGGATTTCCCATAGCACGCTGGATCCGTACAGATTTGTCGAGCTTTCTGCAGACGCTATTTTCTGAATCACGTTTTGTTGAACTGGGAATATTCAGACAGGGAGAGCTTGATAGATTGCTGCAGGAACATGTCGGAGGTAAAGCAGATCATAATTTCAGGATTTGGATACTGCTGAATCTTGAAATATGGTATAGAATGTGCATGGAGGGTGAATCGTTATCCAACATGCATGAGTTTATAGACAAACGCTTGTAATGCTCGCCCCTGAAATTCGACATGTCATGATTGCATGCACGTACATGCTCGTGTATACTGTCTGCGTTTTATTTTCTGACACCACAATTTCCTTGTTTTAGAAAGAACTTTATTATGCACCCTTTCCTGATGCTGGCAATACTCGTTGCGCTGACTTTTGTACCCGGACTTGAACTCCGAGCTTCAATTCCTGTTGCTTTCTTTACACCGATTTTTAGAGACGAGTGGTCTTTGTACCTTATGATTGCTCTTTGTTTTGTTGCAAATATTGCCGTTGGTGTAATCACATTCTGGCTGATGCGCCCCGTAGAACAGTTGTTACGTAAATGGGAGTGGTTCGAACGCAATCTTTGGCCTCGCATTGCACGGGGACAGGAAAAGCTTCACCCGTATGTGGAAAAATACGGTGAATGGGGTCTGGCTCTTTTTATCGGCATACCTCTCCCGGGTACAGGCAGCTATACCGGTGGTTTCGGAGCGTATCTCCTGGGCTTTGATCGTCGACGCTTCTGGATCGCAAATGCTCTTGGGGTTGCCATTGCATGCATAGCTGTAACAGCTCTCTGTTTGTTGATAGATCAGGGCTTCGTTGCAGAAGAGAGCTTGCTGCGAAAAGTTTTCCTAAAAAACATTAGCCCGCCGGGACTGGAATAACATTTGATATCCGGACTGCAGTCAGGAAGGGCATTCAGTTTAAATATGAAAAACTTTTCATAATCTTATTGACAATTCTCCCTGATTATGACAGATTCATGGTGACTTCTGGATTATTTTTACTATATTGCCGGTGAGAAAGTAGCTGTTAAAAGCTGTCGCTGGAAGAATTTTCGCAGATTAACTTGTCGGAGGAAACTCAACGATGAAAAATACAACAAAATATGCCGTTTTAACGCACGTTTTTGCATTGCTTCTTGTGACGGGAATGGTTGTTCATGCTAAAACAATTAACTTTACCGAGGAAGAAAGGTACGAACATGGCAAAGAATTGAGAAAATGCAGCCCCTACGATGGTTTCGATTGGACTGCAGATCCAGGTACGCCGTACATCGTCTCTACAACGACTGGTGGTTTTGTTTCAACGTATCGCGGTAAAGATCAATACAGCAACAATGCCCGTTACAAGATGCCAATAGAAGTTGGATACAAGAAACCTCTGACTGCTCATGTTGATTTTAGATTTTGGGGTCTGTATGTAGTTGAAAGACCGGTTGAGAGCGGCAAGCGCCAGACAGTCATTGAACTGAATTTTGGTGATATCGGCAGTATCTATGACCGGAAGATTGGAGTAACATTAGGGACGGTGGAGTACGGGCAGGATGGCAAATATCACACTCAGTTGAGGCCAAGCGCCGGTACGCCTCAAGCCCATATCCTTCCGGAAAAATTCGGCCTAACGGAAGAGGGGAATGAGTGGAGTGATTTGATGCGTCTTGAAATTAAAGCGCACGTGGGTGAAGATGGAATGACGCCTTTTACCGTAACCCTGACCAATCTTGATACAGAAGAAGAGGTTTACTCGCTCAATCACAGTGCCAATCTGGCAGGAGTTGATGAGGTCGGTCTGGGTATAAGGGCCCCTCATGCAGGACTGATCTGGGGACAACTTTGCAGGTCTACAACTTTTATATAGAAGATCCCCCTCCGCTGTCTACTATCGTAGTCGTAAAGTAGTCTTTAAACGGCAGTGACATAGTATCGTAATCAGGATATATATCTAAAGATGATTTCAAATATACACAAGACCCGACAGATATGCCTATCGGGTCTGTTTTGTCGTTTCTTGTTTATATTTTTTTTATTCTTGCACCAAATCGCCGGATTATGATAGTATCCGAACCGCCTTCAAAGTTATGGCGGAAATAGCTCAGTTGGTTAGAGCGTCAGATTGTGGTTCTGAATGTCGCGGGTTCGAATCCCGTTTTCCGCCCCATTTTGAGTTTTCCATCTCAAAATAAGGCGTTCTTCTCTACGAATCTATGTTGTTGATGTTCAACGTCCTATTCGAATTTAACCCTGAATGAGGCGATTGATTTTGAGGCTATATCGATCATAACCCAGTTTTCTCCGTATTCGATAACTGAAGCTGTGTTCCCATCAGGGCGTTCCAGCAAATCAACGGACTCAACGTCAGCAAGTTTACCAAGCAGAGGGCTGAATTCGATTTTCGGTGAATTATTCTTCTGTTGCGCATTATGGCATCTGAATATAAAACTTTTTCCGTCTTCGGCGCGTTTAAAGCAATCGAATACTATCCCTTCGCCTTTATGACGTATAAACGATGATTCGCTTGGCCATGAGCCTTCATGTACACTCGTACCTACAACGAAGAGGGGGTGGTTGAATGCCTGCCCGACTTCTGAAGCCGCAGCATGATTCATGTTGGAAGGAACGATTTTGATGAGCAAAGCCGCTTTATGTGCTCCTAATTCAGGGAATGGATCGGGGTCATATGCAGAGCGTATAAGGTTTACACGCATAGCTCCGCCATCAACAGCATGACCGTATTTGCAGTCGTTGCCCACAAGCAGGGAGACCGGCTCCTTTGTTGCTTCCAACATCGCCCATCGCAGGGCAGGTTCTTCCCGATCTGTTTTTATCTGACGCGACAATTCTCCAAAGGGAATTTCATAGACAGGTGTAGCATCCTGCAAAACTGTACCGACAACAAATCTCAGGTTGGGGATTCCGTTTTCATGTGAACCGACTTCAAGCCAGTCAGCATAGAAGTCAATACCCAGAGCTGTTTCGCCCGCATTGAGAGTGTACACAAATTTCACACGAGAATTTTCAATTTTATATTCAACCTCAACGGAAACAGCAAAAGGACCGCTCAGCCCTTCTCTTATTGTTGTAATGGTCGGCATTACGGTTTTACGTGCCGCATATATACTCCAGGCAGTATGACCTCCCGGGTGTTCTACAGCATATTCAGGTCCGATACCGATTGCAGGGTCAACCATTTCGAAGTTGTTGACTTTATCGAAAAACGATACTATTCGTCCTGTTTCACTGTTGAAACGTACTGAAATCTTATCATTTTCCATTCCCATTATGAGCCGCTCGTTCGTCATGTAAGAGCAATGATAGGGAGGCGTAGTGAATCGGGCAAAGATAGCGGATTCATCTTTTCCTGACTCGGAGCTTTCCGGGTTGCCTTCGATGAAGGCTATAGCAGTGTATCCTATGGACGGCACGGTTACTCGCACACGATATCTCTGATACAAATGCCCCCATTGATGACCCAACCCTGTAAATTGCGTTTTTAATACCTTGCCGTCTTTGTCTACAGCATGGAATCTTTCTTCACGGAAAGCAGCAGCAGTTTCCCACACATCCCGATCCCAGAGCATGAACTCAATATATTCAGTTCTGTCTGTAGCAGTTGTGTTGAAAACAACGAATGGACGGACAGCGGACAGTCCGTGCCAGTGTGCTGATCCGAAAGAGCCTTCTACAGCTCCGATACCTACGCCGCCGCCGAAGCCGTCAACAGCAAAGAGTGCTTCCTCTTTCAGGGGAGCGGCATCGCCGGCATCAACAAAGTTTGTTGATACATTTTCTGCCAATGCTCTCAATGCACGTTGTGTTGCCGTGGATGTGAAAGCCATGGTTGTCTGGAACTGTCCATGACAATATAGCCTGGTATCTCGAACACATGATCCGGGTAAAATATCGTGAAAGTGTGAAAAAAGAACGCGCTGCCAGCTTTCATCGAATTCTTTCTCGAAATCATCGCACAAAGATACAGGCGTACCGGTTGCACATGCCAATGCTGAGGTAATTTCAACATCGAGCATCCGATTCTCGCCAATTCTGTTATTGCGTTTTATAAGTGCCTGCGTTGTATAGCAACCTGTCAGCTCTGTATTCAACTCGCCTTCAAGCACAGGCAAATCAGAAGCCAGTTTCTCAAATTCGCTGAAGAAAGCGCGTGTAGTTGAAAATACGAGTGTGGGGTAAACAGACCATGAATTCATTTCTTTAAGCATCAGAAGATCGCGGCGGGTCGGTCCGCCGCCATGGTCACCGACACCGTACACTATTTGCGTTACTTTTATGCCGTGGTTTTCTTCCATCGATTTTGCAATATTAAAAATAACTCCAGGCTCGATCATGGAGTTGTATCCCACTCGCTGGTCATTTTTAACGAGCACCTTGGAGCCGTCCGTTCCAACCCACCAGAAGGCTTCCGGTACCGGCTGTTTCTCATATCCGGGACGGTGCATGTACACACTGTTTACTCCACCCTGCACAAGATAATTCGGCACCGTTGCAGCATGACCGAATGAGTCAGGCACCCAGCATATGGGGACATCTTCCGGAGAAAGATCGAAGTGCTTTTTCATATAGCTGCGTGTCTGCAGCAAGTGGCGGACAAGTGCTTCCCCGGAAGCAAGGTTCATATCGTTTTCAACCCAGTGCGATGCAGTTACTTCCCATCTCCCTTCTTTTATTTTTTGTGCTATTTTCTCAAAGAGGGAGGGGTCAAATTGACGGGCAATTTCGTATACGCTTGCCTGCGACTGTGAAAATTTAAAATCAGGGAATTCGTCCATCAAAGCCAGTACCGTGCGGAATGTGTCGAGCGTGGATATTACTGTTTCCGGCCAACCCCACATCCAGTTCATGTCTATATGTGCATGACCTACGCAGTGAATTTTAAAAGTTTTTGCAACTTTTGAAAACGGTGTCAAAATGGCTTCAACTTCCTCAACAAGTGTAGCTACAGGAGTGTTACCACAAGTATCGGTAATTTTGTTTTTTGCCTTTGTAAGAGCTTCCCCCCAGGAGGTGTTGTCTGGGTGACGTTCTCTCAACCATTCAGCCATACGGATCTGGGAGCGAATCCTGACCCATGCAGCTTCCTCTTTTCTTGCCAGGTTTCTGCGCCATTTTTCTATTGTCTTCATCTTGCATCCTGTTTTGGTTTGTTATTATAAATTTTTAATGTTAATTAAATTCTTTATTTCTGAAACTATCTTTTGATTATTTTCAACATCATTCCACAATGTGTTGAGGATGATCGATGGTTCCACATTTTCCTCCTGCGCCAGAATTCTGATTGCAGCTGCTGCTCCATGAGCGTAATGTTGCGGAGTGATACCATTTTCAAGACACAAACGCATAGCTCCGGCAATTCTGTCGTCCCACGCAAGCTTGCGCCTTATATCGCGTGTTACACGAATTATGCTGTCTCTAAGATATGGGTTCACCATCCGCTTGATAAGATCTTCTGCATATAGTTCGAATCCTGCGGAAGTGAAAAGCGGGTCCAAGCCTTTATATTTTTTGCACAATGCTCCGCCTGATTCGTACAAAAATGCCCGGCGGACAAACTCTATGGTATTTTTGAAGCTGCCGGCATCGGACATCAGTCCGGCACCCTTTTCCCTGAGCAGAAAGCCCAGCAAGGCGTGAGCTGCATTGTGTCCGTACAGTTTTGCCTCCTCAAAGGGAAGTAAATCTTCCTTTTCCTCGAATACCTTTATACCGCGTACAAAACCCTTGAGCTTGATTTTTGAAATCAGTATTTTGTTGAAGCTTTCAACAAGAAAGGCACTGCATGTGCCGGGAGCAATCTCAACAAGGTTCTGTTCCCGGATTTGAGCCTCGTCGGTCACGATTCCACTCATTTTACCTATTACTGTGTTGAGAACCTGAATCCCGGCAGCCGCTAACTGCTTTTTTCCCAACCGATTTTCAAGCCCTGATATCAATATTTCTGCTGCATGATTATTGTTTTCTCCAGTATAAATAATAGTATCTGCAGAGGTGTTTTGGTTTGATTTAATACGAAATGCATCGCTTAAAATGCCCAGAACATTACCGGAATCACCTTTATTATAGAAGTCAACACTCGGCAATGCTGTTGCAATTTCAGTTGCCCGGGCAACATGGTCGACCAGTTTTCTGCGATCTTCCGGATTCGTTGGATTGTATATTTCAACAGGTCCCTCAGAGTAAGAGTCTATC
>LSQX01337972.1_pt1 | contig 15346 bp, 17 predicted proteins | sample 654561 | NCBI WGS metagenome assembly LSQX01 (sample SAMN04489861, study PRJNA283612) | anaerobic digester metagenome | isolation source: 4 biogas reactors fed with cattle manure at either 37C or 55C with and... | place: Denmark: Kongens Lyngby | collected 2014 | reverse complement strand
ATTCCCAGGCAGCAGTTTGATATCGCCATTCAAGCTGCTATCGGAGCAAAAATTGTAGCTCGAGAAACAGTAAAAGCTTACCGAAAAGATGTAACCGCCAAATGCTACGGTGGGGATATCACGCGAAAGAGAAAACTGCTTGAAAAACAGAAGAAGGGCAAGAAGCGAATGAAGCAAATTGGTAATGTCGAAGTGCCCCAAAGTGCCTTCCTGGCCGTCCTTAAACTTGATTAGCCTTGGTCGACAATCAGTTTGTACCCCTTCCCGTGGACATTAATAATCTGAATGCTCGGATCATCTGCCAGATGCTTGCGAATCTTGGTGATATATACATCCATACTCCTGGCATTGAAGTAGTTGTCATCTTTCCAGATTGATTTAAGTGCATAGTTCCGCTCCAGAACTTGGTTGGTGTGCTGGCACAATAATTTAAGTAGGTCCGACTCTTTGGTGGTAAGGTTGATTGTTTTTTCTGAATGAATCAGAAGCTGTTTGTTTGAGTCAAACAGGAAGTGTCCTAAGCTGAATGTGTCATTCTCAGTGCTTCGGGCGGTTCGCCTTAGTACAGCTTCGATACGCATCAACAACTCCTCCATACTGAAGGGCTTAGTGAGATAATCGTCTGCTCCTGCATGAAAACCATCCAATACATCTTTTTTTGCCGATTTGGCTGTTAGGAAGATGATTGGTACCTCCGGATTGAGAATTCTAATCTCCCTGGCCAAGGTATAACCATCCTTGATCGGCAACATGATATCCAGAATACACAGATCAAATGCCTCCTTTTTAAAGGCACGAAGGCCTTTTTCGCCATCAGCTTCCAGTTGAGCGTCAAATCCTTTGGCAATCAGGTACTCCCTGAGAAGACTGCCCAGATTGACATCATCTTCGACTAACAAGATTCGTCCTGTTTTCATTGTGTATTCTTTCGGTTAACTGGTAAATGTATATCAAAAATGGTACCTTTTCCTGATTCACTATGGATCTCAATTTGGCCACGATGGTGCTCAACCACCTTCTTTACGTAACTTAGCCCTATACCAAAGCCTTTCACGTCATGGATATTACCGGTGGGAACCCGGTAAAACTTATCAAAGATGCGCTTCTGATGCTCTTTCGGAATCCCGATTCCGTTGTCTTGAACCCTAAGGTTCACCCACTGATTATTGGCTTTGGTTGACAGCTGAATAATAGGCTCGATGTGGCAATATTTGATCGCGTTGTCCATCAGATTGAAGACGACATTGGTAAGATGTACTTCATCTCCATAGATCACCGGTATAGTCTCCTCTAGCTGTAAATCGATCCTCCCCTGTTTTTGCTCAACCTGAATGCGGGTTTTTTCGACAGCTTGTTCGACCAGCTCGTTTAGGTTAATCGGTTTGATCTTTAAATTCATTGTTCCTCGTTCGAGAATAGACATCTGTAACACCCGTTCGACTTGGGTTCCGAGTCGCTTGCTCTCATCCTGGATCAGGGTGGATATGTAATCCAGATTCTTTCGGTCGGGTCCGAGATTCTTGTCTGCCAACATCTGACTGGCCAACGAGATGGTGGAAATGGGTGTTTTGAGCTCGTGAGTCATATTGTTGATGAAGTCGTTCTTAATCTCTGAGAGCTTTTTCTGTTTGAAAATTACATAAATCGTAATGAATGAGATGATTAGAATAATCATGGCTAAGCCGAGTGAAGTGCCTGCCATTAACCCGACCGATTGTGCGAGGTAGTCTTTTCTTCCCGGGAAATAGACCACGATAAAATTGGGTATTGTTCTGATATCGTGAGGGAAAAGGAGCGTTGAATATCGCTGGAAATCAGTATTTGGACTGAATTCTTTGGTGTTCAGGGTGTAGCGGGTGTTGCCTGTCCTGACTGCAAATTCATAGGGGAGCAGGATACCCTTATCTGCAAATTCAATCCGAATGGCACTGTCAAGTTCTTGAAAGCTTAACCGGTCTTCGATTCTTCCCTCATTTCTGACAATTTGGTTGAAGACTTTTTCAACATAGATTTTTTTGTTAGCCAGTAACCTGCGATAGTTTTCTTCAAAATCCGGCTGGGTAATGATCAGGTTCTCCCGGGTGTTAGCATTTTCGCTCAGGTAGAGGGTCTGTTCGCGGAGGAACAGGAGAGAGTCGCCCGAGATCAGGTCAACTTTTGAATCAGGATTGAGATAACCCTGTTCGTTGTAGGTATAGCTTGTAGGTGTTTCATCCCATGAAGGCGGAGTTGGGACGTAGTTGTCAACAGCCATGTGGTCGGGCAGCATCAGCTCTTTAATCAGGGTGGTGTCTCCTGATTTTGTTAGTTCATCGCGGATTTGGGAAAAAGTTTCGACGGTTTCCTGGTTTTCCAGGCGGGAGACTACCTGGACCATACTTTTGTTCACCATCAGGTCGAATTGTTGTTTTTGGACATCGAATGCATCCCTGATCCACTTTACCTGAACAAAGATGAGTAGAGCAATAGCAACAAAGCTGATCACGGCCAGTGCCCAGATGAACAGTTTTCTCATAGTTCAAAGATAGCAATTGGAACTGAGAGATAATCAGACTTGTAATTCCTGGAGGGTTTCGTAGGCTGCACTTTGCTCAGCCTCTTTTTTTGATATTCCTGTTCCGCTTCCGAAGAGGGTATCTCCGACGCTGACAAATGAGATGAACCGGGTAGGATCGTAGGGTTCAACATCGGTATAGAATGTGATATCTTTTTTAGATTTCTGGGCCCACTCGATCAGCTGGCTTTTATAATTGGTTTCGCATTTTTCGAGGTTTTCCAGATCGATCCAGCTATGGACAACTTTTCGGATGACAAACCTTTTGGTAGATCGATAGCCTTTGTCGAGGTAGATCGCTCCAATGAAAGCCTCAAAGGCATCGCCGAGAATATGCCGGGTGGCTTGTTCATTGTTCAGTTTGTTGTTTAGCAGCTTGTCGAGCCCCATGTGGTAGGCCATCACAGCGAGGCTTTCTCCGTTAACGATTTTTGACCGCATCTTGGTCAGGAATCCTTCGTTTTTTTCCGGGTATTTCTTGAAGAGGAATTCTGCGATAATGGCTCCCAGGACGGCGTCGCCCAGGTATTCAAGACGTTCATAGTTAAGGGGGACCCCCTTGGAGTCGGTCAGAGCAGAGGATTTATGGGTAAAGGCCAGTTCGAACAGATCGGTTCGTTGAGGAATAAAGCCAAGAATTTTGACTAAATGTTTGGCAAAGGATCTGTCGGGAGAGAAGTAGCGTTTTACCAGGAATCTGAGAAATCCCTTCACCTAATCAGGCATCAAATTTTTTTAAAAACGATAGAAGCATTATGGCCGCCAAATCCGAATGTATTGCTGATCGCCACGTTCACCGTACGCTGTTTAGCTTTGACAAAAGTAAAGTCAAGCTTATCATCGATTTTGGGATCGAGGTTGAAGTGATTGATGGTAGGAGGAATCCGGTTGTCAGTGAGGGCAAAGATCGTTGCAATAGCCTCCAAGGCACCGGCTGCTCCGAGGAGATGGCCATGCATCGATTTTGTGGAGCTAATGCTGAGTTTATAGGCATGCTCTTTAAAGAGAGAGATGATTCCCAAGGGTTCAGAGAGATCTCCAAGAGGTGTTGACGTGCCATGAACGTTGATGTAATCAACTGATTCAGGTAGTATTCCGGCATCCTCCAATCCGTACCGCATCACTAGTGCAGCACCTTTCCCCTCCGGATCAGGAGCTGTGAGGTGATAGGCGTCAGCTGCCAGGCCGCCACCGATTAGTTCGCAATAGATCCGGGCACCACGTTTGAGAGCATGTTCATACTCCTCTAAAATGAGGGTTCCGGCACCTTCGGCCATTACAAACCCGTCACGATCAGCATCAAACGGCCTTGAAGCAGTTGCTGGGTCATCGTTGCGGGTGGATATGGCATGGAGTGAGTTAAAACCACCAACGGCTGAGGGTGTGAGGGGAGCTTCGGCACCCCCGGCAACCATGATGTTAGCCCGGCCAAGCCGGATATGATCAAAGGCATTGATGATTGAAACACTTGAAGAGGCGCATGCGGCTACGGTCCCGTAATTTGGGCCCCGGAATCCATATTTGATGGAAATCTGACCGGATGCGATGTCTGAAATCATTTTGGGTACAAAGAAGGGATTAAAGCGGGGTGTCCCATCACCTGTGGCAAAAGAGATTAATTCTTCTTCCAAAGTGGTAATTCCGCCAATGCCTGATGAAACAATCACTCCAACACGGTCAAGATCAATCTGACTTAAATCCAGCCCTGAATCACGAATTGCCTCATCAGCTGTTACCAAAGCATATTGGCAGTATGGATCCAGTTTTCGGGCTTCTTTCCGTTCAAAGTGGTTGGCGGGATCAAATTGCTTGAGCTCGCAGGCAAATTTTGTTTTATGTTGGGACGCATCAAAATGGGTGATTAATCCAGCACCACTAACTCCCTTGAAAAGGGCTTCATGGAACTCCTCTTTGGTGTTTCCGATCGGTGTCAGCGCGCCAAGACCCGTTATTACTACCCGTTTTAACCCCATTTCCTCACCCAATTTATTCAGTACTATTCTTTGATGTTGTCTTCTACATACTTGATTGCATCACCAACGGTGACAATCGTTTCTGCCTGATCATCAGGAATGGCAAGATTAAATTCCTTCTCAAATTCCATGATCAGTTCAACAGTATCCAGGGAGTCAGCTCCCAGGTCGTTGGTGAAACTGGATTCCCGAGTAACTTCTGATTCATCTACACCCAGTTTGTCCACGATAATGGCTTTAACTCTGGAGTCAATGTCTGACATAGCTTTAAGTTTTTAATTAGTAATAGTTTATGCAAAAACCTAACAAATTTTGCCATGCAAATAAAGCACTTCTGGCTATGATTTTCAAAAAAAAGCACCTTTTTTTATCAGCAGCGATGAAAATCAGGTCCAAATTCTGATATTGCCGAGTCGAAAATTTCGCTCACTTTTGCCATTGTTCGACTGATTAAGGTGTTTTAAATGAATAATATAGCAATTTTTGCGTCTGGATCAGGGTCAAATGCCGAACAGATCATCCAGCATTTTTCTGGTGGCTCCTTGGCCCAGGTAAAAGTGATCCTGTCAAACAATCCCAAAGCGTTTGTGCTGGAAAGGGCAAAAATACTGGATGTGCCATCGCTTGTCTTCAAACGTCAACAATTTTATGAAACGAACCAGATTGTAGATTTCCTAAAAAGCCTGGGTATCAATCTAATAGTATTGGCTGGCTTTATGTGGTTGGTGCCTTCAAACCTGCTAATGGCCTATCAGGGAAAGATTGTCAATATTCATCCTGCACTATTACCTGCATTTGGTGGAAAGGGCATGNNATCATGGACAGATCCTCTTTCAGGCCGAATGTGAGGTATTCCCAGATGATAACGCGGAAAGTTTGGCTAATAGGATTCACCAGCTGGAGCACCAGCACTATCCGCAGCAGATTGAAAGATTTCTGAGATCTTTTGCCCACCGGCCTTAAATCGTTCAAATTCTTTTTGATAGAATCTAACCACTGAGTCATAAGCTGGCCGAAACTCTTCGGTTACGGGCTCAACCGGGGGCGATTCTACTTTCAGCGGATCAACAGGATGGCCATTTTTCCAGATCCTGAAATCAAGATGCGGGCCAGTGGACAGGCCGGTGGATCCCACATACCCAATTACTTGCCCCTGCGTTACATTGGCTCCGACATGAATTCCAGCGCCAAATTTGGATAGGTGCATATAGCCGGATGTGAAGATAGCATTGTGTTTGATTTTGACCACATTGCCACCACCACGATCCCAGCCTTTCATGATGACACGCCCGTCCCCAATAGAAACTACCGGAGTTCCTGTCGGAGCAGCATAATCGACACCGTAATGAGGCCTGCGGATCATCAGAACTGGGTGCATTCTGCTTCCTGAAAATCTGGAGCTGATCCTTCGATAGGACAGTGGTGCTTTCAGAAAAGCCCGCTTAAGACTTTCTCCTTGGGCATCGTAATAGCCAGAATTGCCGTTTTGCTCAAAAGCATAAGCTTCATAAAGCCGACTTCCATACATAAATCGGGCAGCTAGCACTTTCCCAACTCCAACCGATACACTGTCAACTAACTCATTCTCGTAAATCACCTCAAATCGATCGCCCCGGTTAAGAGCAAACGGGTTGATCATCCAAGCATAAACCTCAGTAATCTCATTCACTAAACCTGTGGGTAGCCCCTGGGAGGCAATCGCTTCCCAGATGGAGGATTGTATCTCCCCTTCCAGGTAACACACCTCCATAACCACCTCCTTCTTCCCTAAAATGACCGATAAAGAGTCCCTGAAATCATATACCACATACTCAACGACATTCTTCTCATAAACCATGTACTGCACCTGTTGTAAAGTGTCAGGTGAATAAAAGAAGTGGATCCGATTTCCCGATTTGATCTGCCTAACATCAAACACATCCCGATATTCGCGAGCAATACGATCAATCATTTGCATCGATATGCCCCTGTCAGCCAGTATGTTCGAAAGGAACTGATTGGGTGCTACCCGGAAAGTCTCCCGATCGAATGAATCCACCGGAATCTCAAATTCATAACGGACCGGCTGTGGACACTCTTCTGCTATTTTTTCCGGATTATTCCTGATCAGTAGTTTGCGATTAATGTGTACGGCCAGCAAAATTAGCAGTACCAACCCAACAAAAATCCCTAGGTGAATGAGGAGCTTTCTGGGAGTTGGGTAATACTTCAATAGGAAATCCCGAAATCCGATTAGAAGCCTCTTTTTGAATGTCACGTTATGATTGTTTTTCCAAAGAAACTCAAAAAACTACATTGATGATCCTTTTTGGGACAATTACCACCTTTTTAATAGTATTTCCTTGTAAGTATTTGTTAGTTAGCTCGTTATGTAGTAATGCCTTTTCGATTTCCTGATGATCGAGATCCGATGCCAGGCTGAGCTTAAACCTCATTTTCCCATTAAAGGAAACCGGATATTCTATCGTGTCATCCATCAGATACTGGGGATCAAGCGTTGGCCAGGTGGAATTGGAAATACTCTGTTGATGGCCGGCACATCTCCACAGTTCTTCGGACAGATGAGGTGCAAAAGGTGCGATCATAACCAACAGGGGTTCGAGTATCGCCCGCTTCCGGCATTTCAGGTCGGTCAGTTCATTTACGCAGATCATAAAAGAGCTGATCGCCGTATTAAAGGAGAAGCGTTCAATGTCGTCAGTAATCTTTTTGATCGTGCGGTGCAGAACTTTGTTCTCCTCCAGGGTGGGGTTCTCGTCTATCAGTGTCAATACCTCCTCCTGGCCAAAGAATAGCCTCCAGAGTTTCTTCAGGAACTTGTGAACGCCATCGATGCCATTGGTATCCCACGGTTTGGATTGTTCAACCGGCCCGAGGAACATCTCGTAGAGCCTGAGGGTATCAGCCCCATATTTTTCGACGATGATATCCGGGTTGACCACGTTAAACATGGATTTTGACATTTTCTCAATGGCCCAGCCACAAACATAATGGCCATTTTCGAGGATGAATTCGGCATTCCTATACTCAGGGTTCCAATTCCGGAACGCTTCGATATCGAGAATGTCATGGGAAACAATGTTCACATCCACATGCAGGGGGATGGTATCATACTGGTCTTTTAATCCACTGGAAACGAACGTGTTGCTCTCTTTCATCCGATAGACGAAGTTCGAACGGCCCTGGATCATTCCCTGGTTGATTAGTTTTCGGAATGGTTCGTCTCGGCAGACAACACCAATATCATACAGAAATTTATTCCAGAACCTGGAGTAAATCAGGTGCCCAACAGCATGTTCCGTGCCGCCAATATAGAGGTCCACATCTTGCCAGTATTCGTTTGCTTCTTTCGAGACGAGTGCTTGGCTATTGTTCGGATCCATGTACCTCAGGTAATAGGCAGATGAGCCGGCAAAGCCAGGCATGGTACTTGTTTCAAGGGGATACCCATCTTTTGTTTGCCAGTTTTGAGCTCGTGCCAATGGAGGTTCGCCTTTCTCAGTTGGCAGGAAAGCATCTACCTCTGGCAGCTCCAATGGTAGGGCAGCATCATCGATGAGGTAGGGGAGTCCATCTTTATAATAGACCGGGAAAGGTTCGCCCCAATATCGTTGGCGACTGAATATCGCATCGCGCAGGCGGTAATTAACCTGGATGTTGCCCAAACCCTGCTGTTCAATTTCCAATTTGGTTTTGGCAATGGCATCCGGAACAGTGAGTCCGTTCAGGAAGCTCGAGTTGATCAGGGTTCCTTCCTTCGCATCGAACGAGTCCTCCCAGGTAGAGGGGTCGGATGGTTGCTGGTCGGGCTGGAGAACGACCTGGATGATTGGAAGATTAAAGTGGCGGGCAAACCGGAAATCCCGACTGTCGTGTGCCGGAACAGCCATGATAGCGCCGGTTCCGTATCCGGCCAGGACATAATCGGCAACCCAGACCGAGATTTTTTCTTTAGTAAAGGGGTTGATGGCATAGCTGCCCGTAAATACACCCGTCACCCGTTTAACATCAGCTATCCGTTCTCGTTCGGTCCTTTTTCGGCTATCTAAAATATAGTTCTCGACCTCTTTTTCATAGCCGGGAGCGGTCAGCGGTTTAACCAATTCTGATTCCGGCGCGAGGACCATGAAGGTGGCTCCGTAAATCGTATCGGCACGGGTGGTGAATACTTCGATGGTGACATCGGAACCATCAACAGCAAAGAGAAGGTTTGCTCCCTCCGACCGCCCGATCCAATTACGCTGCATCTCCTTGAGCGATTCGGTCCAGTCGATACTGTCGAGCCCCGAGAGGAGGCGTTCGGCGTAGGCCGATACACGAAGCAGCCACTGTTTCATCTTACGTTGTTCGACCGGATGGCCTCCCCGTACGGAGAAACCTTCTTTAACCTCATCGTTGGCCAGTACAGTTCCTAAAGCGGGGCACCAGTTGACCTGTGTTTCAGCTAGATATGCTAGCCGATAGTTCAGGAGGATCTCCTGTTGTTTTTTGTGTGTAAAGGCGTTCCATTCGGCCGATGAGAAATTAAGAAGTTCAGAGCAGGCTGCATCGAGACCGTTAGTGCCGATGTGAGAGAAACGCTCTTCGAGCTGAGTAACTGGTTCGGCTTTCTGGGTTTCATTATTGTACCAATAACGGAACAGCTGCATAAAAACCCACTGAGTCCAACGATAATAGTGTGGATCACAGGTCCTGACCTCCCTCGACCAGTCGTAGGAGAAACCCAAAAGATCCAGTTGCTCCCGGTATCGCCGAATGTTTTTATCGGTGGTGACAGCGGGATGTTGTCCGGTTTGGATAGCGTACTGTTCGGCTGGAAGCCCGAATGCATCGTATCCCATGGGATGCAGCACATTGAATCCGTTCAGCCTCTTGTACCAGGAGTAGATATCAGAAGCGATATAGCCGAGTGGATGGCCTACGTGGAGGCCTGCTCCTGAGGGGTACGGGAACATATCCAAAACGTAGAATTTGGGCTTGGAATGGTCAATTCCGACCTCGAAAGTTTTGGACTGCTTCCAGAAGGTTTGCCAGCGGGCTTCGATTTCCTTAAAATTATAATCCATGATGATGGTTACCATAACCGGCCGGGCCGGGAAAATTTCAGGCGAAAGTATAAAAACCCCTCTTTTTATGAAAATGTTATACCTTTGCTGAGCTTTAATAATTCGAAGAGGTCATGACGTTATCACTAGTACTTGCCGGATTTCTTGGCGGAAATGAATGGATCATCATTCTTCTGGCCATTGTTCTCCTTTTTGGTGGAAGGAAGATTCCCGAGTTAATGCGTGGTTTAGGAAAAGGCATCCGGGAATTCAGGAACTCTTCCAGGGGTCTTGAAGACGAGACACCCAAGGTTAAAGAAGGGGATAAGAAGGAGGAATAAGATCTTCCTGCCGGAACCCCGGTACTTAACCCGATTCCCCGTTTGCAGTGGACAAGAAAAAGCTAAAGAGCAAGGATCCGAATGACCTGACATTTCTGGAGCATCTGGAAGTGTTGCGAGGTCATTTGTTACGCTCGCTCGCTTCGATAGGGGTTTTTGCCATTGTCGCATTTTTGCTCAAGGACATCATTTTTGACCATATACTTCTTGCTCCCAAGGGAGCTGAATTCTGGACTAACCGATTCTTTTGTCAGGTCGGAAGTTTTTTCAATACGGATAAGTTGTGTCTAAACTCCGAAGACTTAGAGCTAATCAATATTGAGCTAGCGGGTCAGTTCCGCATTCATTTGAATATTGCTTTTTATGGAGGCATGATTCTGGCTGCCCCCTACATTTTCTATGAGATCTACCGGTTTATTCTGCCTGCCCTGAAGGAGCGTGAACGCAAGTACTCTGGCGGGATGGTTTTCTACACCTCCGGGTTGTTTATGGTTGGGGTGTTGTTTGGTTATTTCTTCATTATCCCACTCACAGTCAATTTCTTAGGAGGTTACAGCGTGAGTAGTCAGGTGGAGAATCAGATTAATTTGAAATCATACATTGGGACGGTGACATCGTTGATTTTTTCGACGGGCCTCGTTTTTGAGCTTCCGATTTTTGTCTATTTCCTGAGCAAGGTTGGGTTGATGACTCCAGCGTTTATGAAGAAGTATCGGAAGCATGCCTTGGTGGTCATTCTGGTTTTGGCTGGCATTATTACTCCGCCGGATGTCTTTAGTCAGATGCTCATCGCGATTCCGATGTATCTTCTTTATGAGGTATCCATTTCGATTTCTGCCCGGATTGAACGGCAGCGTGAAGAGCGGGATGCACGGGAGGAAGCTGAGGCAAGGATGTAAAAAAAAGCTGTCCCGATTGAGACAGCTTTTCTTCAACTTATTCATGACGGATTCTCAATATTTCGTATCCACCACTTTTTTTCTTGCTATATAGCTTACTTTCAGGGCTTCTGCCTTTCTAAGTTCAGTTTTGATGTCGGTGATGATTCCCATTTTTGTTTTCTCATCAGCTTTAATCGAAACGGTCATTTTGGGGCGATCGGCCTCATCACGTTTTTCCCATTCACCAGCGATGAATCCACGGATATCGCCGAGTGAAGCAAATTTATCATCCAGTTGGATTTTCGAATCGGTTCCATAGCGGGCTTGGTATTCCATCCGGGGTGCGCCAACATAGATATTGGTTACCAGGGATTTCTTCTCGAGTTTTACGGTTTCTGTTGCTTCGGGTAATCGATAACTCACGTTTACGGTCGTTTCGCGGAGCGTAGTAGAAACCATAAAGAAGAACAAGAGTGTAAACACAATATCCGGCAGGGAGGAGGTTGAGATGCTTGGTACGCCTTTCGTTTTACCTTTTCTATCAAATCTTGACATAGTGTTACCTCCTATTATTTAATTTCCTCTGGTTCTGCCTCGGATATGGCTGTCGGGATCACTTTTCTGACAGCTTCCTGTTTAGCCTCATCCAGTTTATCAAATCTCATCCCGAATGTGGCCATGGAGAATTCATCCCTCAGTTCATTAAATCCTTTCACAAGTTCGTTTTGGACTTCCATGTAGGCGCCGTAATCGGTACCGCGGTCATTTTGAAGGGAAACAATACCTTTTGACATGGCTACTGTGCCTGGAATTCCTTCGACTTCTTTGAACTCTTTTTCAGAGAGATGTTGGTCGTCTCTCGGGTTAAGAATGAACTCCTTAAGCCGATCTTTGATATCGGTGATGTAGGCATATTCCCCATTGATACCAAGGTCATTGTTTTTGTTGATTGAAACCACGAAGGTGTTCCGCTTATTGATTTTCGGAGCCTCCACGTCCTCAACCCATTGTGGCAAGACCCGATAAATTCCACTGTCGACATCCATGGTAGTAGAAACAATGAAAAAGATCAGTAGAATGAATGCCACATCGGCCATGGAAGAACCGTTGATTTCCGGAGTTGATTTCCTTTTTCTTGCCATAGTGTTTGTGTTTCAATCAGTTATCCTGGAGAGCCCGGATAATGGGTTCTCCAGGAAGGCTGATTATATTATTTTAACAACTTGCTTACAGAAGAGTACAACAGAGACAGAATGGATACGCCCAAAAGGGCATATACAGAAAAGATGACCATATCGGTCAGCTTTAGTCTGGAATAAATGTTGTCAGGTCCCGAATATCCTGCCAATTCAAGTTCTTCACCGCTACCAAGTTGATAAGCAGCAAAAAGGATGACGCCCAGGATGACGACGGAGATGAGAGTTTTCAACCCACGTTTTGGATTGGTGATCATGCCCACGAGGGGAATCCCGACGGCAGCAAGAATTGCGATGCCTAGGAGGATATACACCCAGTAGATCATGATGTCCATCATGGGTCCGAAATCGACCATCTGTTTTGCGATGGAATCGTCCGGATTGGTGTTTTGGTTGCTGAGGTAGAAAAGTACAATCAGCACCACGCACACGGCCATAAGCAGGTAGAAGAAATACTGACCGATGCGGACTAGAATGTTTTGCTTCATGATCAATATTTCTTTACTATTTTTTTGCAAGGTTGAAACGAATCATCATATCCATGAAGGAGATGGAGGAATCTTCCATATCGTTGGTGATAGAGTCTATCTTGGAGACGCAGTAGTTATAGAGAAGCTGAAGAACAACGGCAACCATCAGACCGAATACGGTTGTCAACAAAGCAACTTTAATACCGGCGGCAACCAAGGTTGCAGAAATTTCACCAGCTTTTTGGATGGAGTCAAAAGCCTGGATCATCCCGATGACCGTACCCATAAACCCGAGCATTGGGGCAATGGCGATAAAGAGTCCAACCCAGGTCAGTCCTTTCTCCAGGAGACCCATTTGAACGCTACCGTAGGAAATAATTGATTTTTCTACCATATCAAGACCGTCGTGGTGACGTTCCAGGCCCTGGTAGAAAATGCTGGCAAGTGGTCCGCGAGTACTGCGGCAAACGTCTTTAGCTGCTTCAACACCACCTTCTTCAAGAGCTTTTTCGATGCGGTTAAGCAGTTTGCTGGAATTGGTTGTCGCAAGTGAAAGATAAATGATCCTTTCAATCGAAACGGCCATCCCTAAAATCAAACAGAGAGCGATGATACCCATAAAACCGGCACCCCCTTCGATGAATTTTTCTTTAAGAACCTGGTGCATAGACTTGTCTTCTTCAACCGGAGCAGCTGCTTCAGTTATGACTTCTGCAACCGTCTCAGGCGGAGTGGAGACCACCGAGGTGTCAATCGGTGAAGTTGGCTCTTCCTGAGCCTGAAGAACCAAAGATGACGCTCCAAAAGCAAGCATCCCGAAAATAGCTATTAAAGCAAGTTTTTTCATGGTGTTAGATCAATTTGTTAATACTGATTTCCGTGTTTGTTTTAAAATTAATACGTGCGGAGAAAGAGGGATTCGAACCCTCGATCCCATTTCACATGGGATACACGCTTTCCAGGCGTGCGCCTTCGACCACTCGGCCATCTCTCCCTCTTTTTTTTTGCGGGGGCTAAATTACAAAAAAAAAATGAAAGTATATTTTTTTTCTCTTTTTTTTGTAAAAAATTCTCCGCCACTTTTTTCTTATTCTACAGGAACAGTGATTTCACCTCGTAAAGAACGTTGCATCCAGTACCCTACCTCCTCATTTGACAAGCCAGAACCTAACAAGTACATCAATTTGGTTAATGCCGCCTCTAAAGTCATATCATAAGCACTAACAACACCTATTTTCCCTAACGAAAGACTCGTTGCATATTTTCCAATTTCTACTCTTCCCCCACCCTTACACTGCGTAACACTTACAATAATTATCCCACGTTCAATCGCATGTTGTAGTAAAGAAATAAAACTTTCATGAGTAGGTGCATTGCCTGAACCAAAGGTTTCCATAATAACAGCTCGCAAATCTGGAATTGATAATATATTAGCTATAGCTTTTTCTGTAATTCCCGGATATAGCTTTAATACTGCCACATTATCATCCATACGTGTATGTACTATTAATTCTTGATCTAAATTATCTAAATAAGATTGAATGTAAGCCTTATTATATTTAATTGTAACTCCTATTTCTGCAAGTTTCGGATAATTAGAAGAAGTGAACGCATTAAAATATTCAGTATTATCCTTATATGTTCTATTTCCACGATATAAAGCATTCTCAAAATAGATACACACTTCTGGTACACGTGGACGTCCTTTGTGTCTATCAGCCGCAATCTCAATCGAATTGATAATATTTTCTCGTCCATCCGTTCGCATCAATCCTAAAGGAAGTTGTGAACCCGTTAAAATTACAGGTTTTCTGAGATTTTCAAGCAAAAAACTAAGTGCAGAGGCAGTATAAGACATTGTATCTGTTCCATGTAATATGACAAACCCATCATAAAGAGCATAATTACTTTCTATCAATTTAGCTAAGCGTACCCAAAAATATGGATTAGTATCGGAAGAGTCTATCAAAGGCAACATTTCAATAAAATCTACTTCTACATCAATAAGTTTGAGCATTGGGAAGTGCGTATAAATATCCTGTAACTTGAAAGTTTCTAATGCTCCTGTAGTAGGATTTTTAACCATTCCAATTGTACCACCCGTATAAATTAAAACAATTTTTCTCTTCATGAAAAAAAACTATAATCTTATTCCTTATTTTAGAATGCAAAAATAGCATAATTTTCTTTTTCTATTTTATTTTTTTAAACAGTTATTTTTTACAATTACTTTTTTACTACTATATTATTGANNNNGGTGGTGCGGGGTCGGCACATTTGAGCAGGACGGCACAAAATCCCAAAGCTGGTCCAGACGGAGGGGACGGGGGAAAAGGAGGCGATGTTATCTTTAAGGGTAACCAGCATTTATGGACTTTACTACACCTACGTTATACCAGACATATTTTTGCTGAAAATGGAGAAAATGGGGCAAAACAAAAATGTTTTGGGAAAGATGGAAAAAATGCTATTATTGAAGTACCTTTAGGAACTATCATCAAAGACGCTGAAACCGGTGAAACTATAGGTGAAATCATAGAAAACAATGAGACACTTGTAGCAATGAAAGGAGGACGTGGCGGATTAGGAAATGTTCACTTTAAGTCGGCAACTCACCAAACGCCTCGATTTGCGCAACCTGGCGAAGAAGGTACAGAAGGATGGCTTATCTTAGAATTGAAAATTCTTGCAGATGTGGGCTTAGTGGGCTTTCCTAATGCAGGTAAATCAACCCTAATATCAGTAATTTCTAATGCTAAACCTAAAATTGCAGATTATCCCTTCACTACTCTTAAACCTAATCTGGGAATGGTTGCCTACCGTGATTTTCAATCTTTTGTCGTTGCCGATATTCCCGGAATTATTGAAGGAGCATCCGAAGGAAAA
>LSQX01308004.1_pt1 | contig 15352 bp, 15 predicted proteins | sample 654561 | NCBI WGS metagenome assembly LSQX01 (sample SAMN04489861, study PRJNA283612) | anaerobic digester metagenome | isolation source: 4 biogas reactors fed with cattle manure at either 37C or 55C with and... | place: Denmark: Kongens Lyngby | collected 2014 | reverse complement strand
GCAACGGCCTCATTGGCGTCACGGGGCACTCAATGGGCGGCTTCTCCTCATCCATGGCCGTCTGGGAAGACGAAAAGGCATTTGCAGTGAACGGATACCGCGTGATCGCCGCCAGCCTCACAATGGGTTCGGATTACCAGTGGTCCTCGTACCTGGGCCTGACCCCCGAAGTGGCCGCTGCCAACAGCGGCGGGCGCGTTCTTGGCAAGCTTGCCGCCCAGTTTGACGAATTTTTCTTCAATCCCGACGGCCACACCGGCGGCACGGTCATGAAGAAGGACTACGTTGCCACCACCAGCGCAAAAATATTCCTGGAACAGGAAGCGCCCGAAAAGGACACGTGGTATGACGCTTTGGACGGTGGCAAGCGCATCGTCTATCAGCCCTACGAGATCCACCCTTGGAATCACTTCTCGCGCGCGTCCACGGGACATACGGTCGAATTCTATCAGACGGCCTTTGCGGATCAGATTGATACGCTTGATCCCCTCCCCGAAACCGATCAAACATGGCGTTTAAAAGAATGGTTCGAGTTGGTCGCTTTGACGGGGTTCCTCTTGATGATCGTTCCGCTTGCGCTGTTGCTTCTTAAGCTTCCCTTCCTTTCAACATCAATAAACGAATTGCGCGCGGTCCCGCCGGGAGAAAGGCACTTGGGCGGGTCGCTTGGGAGCCTTGCCGCCTTGCTGTTCGCCATCTTCATCCCCGCCATCTTCTTCCCCGCCATCATGGATAAGCAGCCGGGCAGCGACATGATGATGGGGCTGTTCACTTCCGGCGTGCTGCTGGGCATCGTAGGCCTTGTCGGCCTTATCCGCGCGAAAGGAAGCGGTATTCGCATCGCTGCGCTCGCCGCGCTGTCCGCGGGCACATTCCTGGCCGTCCTCACACGCGTTCCCACGTTTGTGGACGTAAAAATATGGTCTGCGCCCACCGTCAACCAGATCGCCTACTGGGCACTGATCAGCGTATGCTTTTCCCTCCTGTTCATGGGGATAACGTATCTTGTGACGGGCGAAAAGCGTGGGCTCAAGCTCCGGGACTATGGCGTGACACTGTCCCCCGCCACCATTGTCGCCTCCCTCATTGTCGCGATACTGACCGTGATCATCGCCTACGCCGTCCTCTTCCTGGTGGACGCGCTATGGCTGACGGACTTCCGTATCTGGACGTTCGCATTTAAAACGTTTGACCTTGGCCTTCTTAAGAAAGTGCTGCCCTATCTGGCGCCCTTCTTCCTGTATTTTCTGGTGGGCGGCGCCGCCATCTTCCACAACACCAATCGTGAGGGCACGCGCGGCATTAAGGGCTACCTGTTGGCTATGGCACTTAACGCGGGCGGCATCGCAGTGTACCTTGTCATCCATTACGGCATGCTGGTCCTGACCGGCACAGCCGCGTACCCCGCGCAGGCACTGCCGAGCATCCTGCTGTTCTCGCTGGTGCCCACCCTGATGATCGCCGCTGTATTCACGCGCGCCCTCTATAAGCGCACGGGCAATATCTGGCTGCCGGCTTTCCTCAATGCCTTGCTGATGACCATCATGACCGTCGCCAACACTACCGTATACTTTAGATAAGTCAGCTCTGTCCAAAAGGCAGAAGTGTGCAGCAATCATCGCTGCACACTTCTGCCTTTTTGGGGTGGGTTTTCGGCAAAAAAAGCGCTGCGCTGCATCACCATGTCCTTCATCCACATCCGTCCCGCCCGGCAGACAGTATGCTTGTTGACTTTAAGGAGGACTCCAACATAAGCAGCCCCATCCTCGTCTCTCTCCGTTCGTCCGTCCGGCAAAAAACCTGCTTTTTGACGTAAGGAGGAATCCTGCAGCGTAGGCCCCCGCCATACTTACGCGGCGGAAACGAAGCGGAAGGCATTCCGACGCGGGCGCACGCCCCATTGGAACCCGCAATTGGATATGTTAGGTATGGCGGCTCATTTGGCGTATGTGGCTTTTTCCGTTGCTCTGACCGCGCAAAACATGTATAATGGCGTGCAGAGTCAGGATTTCATGAGAGGGGGGATACGCGTGGTAAACGCCAAGGAGTTTGCGGAGGCATTGGGACTCAAAACCTTGTCGCCCTCCTCGAAAAAGGAATGGAACATAGAATCAGCGGAATTCAACAGGCCCGGTCTTGAACTGGTGGGGTATTACGACCATTTTGCCTTTGGACGGCCGCAGGTTTTTGGCTATGTTGAGATGAACTACATCGATTCCTTGACGCCCAAACAGCGCATCGCGGTGTTCAAGAAATTCTTTGCCTATCCACTGCCCTGTGTGACCGTATGCCGCAGCATTCAGCCGCCGGCAGAATTTTTGGAAGAAGCACGCCAGAATGACGTGGCGGTCTTTTCGTCGGACGAACCCACGACCAAGTTCATCGTCAACGCTATTTTGTTCCTCAACAATGTGTTGGCGCCCCGCACGACCATGCACGCGGTGCTGGTGGACGTATACGGCGTGGGCGTGCTGATTACCGGGGAAAGCGGCGTGGGCAAGAGCGAATCGGCGCTGGAACTGGTCAAGCGCGGGCACCAACTGGTGGCCGACGATGTGGTGGACATCAGGCGCGTGAGCGATAACCGGCTCATTGGTGAAGCGCCGGAAACCGTGCGCCACTTTATGGAGATCCGCGGCATCGGCATTATCGATATACGCCAACTGTACGGTGTCGGCAGCGTCCTGATGAACAAGGCCATCGACATGGCGGTGCACCTGGAAAACTGGAAAGAGAAGAAAGAGTATGACCGTCTGGGACTGGACGAAGAATATATCGACATTTTGGGCGTGCGCATCCCGCACCTGGTGATGCCCGTCAAACCCGGGCGCAATCTGTCCATCATTATCGAAGTGGCGTCGCGCAATTTCAGCCTCAAAAAGCTGGGTTATTCCGCAGCGCGCGAGTTGGACAAGCGGCTCAACGATATGATGACGCGCAACAAATAACCGGAGGAACAGCATGCTGTATTTGGGGATCGACCTGGGTGGCTCGCACATAGGGTGCGGCGTGGTGGATGCGCAAGGCACAATTTTGTCCAATGCGGACGCACGCACACAGCCGGAAAGGCCCTATCAGGAAGTCATCCGCGACATGGCCGCCTGCGCGATGCAGGCACTGACGCTGGGGGGATACGCGCCAAAGGACATTGCCACCATCGGCATCGGTATCCCCGGCATCGCCGACAACGAGACGGGCATGGTCATTTTTTGCACCAATCTGGGGTGGACAAACGTACCGCTGAGGGACGAACTGCAAAAGTACCTGAACCGTCCCGTGTACATTGAAAACGACGCGACGGTCGCCGGCTTTGCCGAAAGCGTCGCGGGCGTCAGCAAGAACTGTGTCAGCAGCGTGTTTTTAACGCTGGGAACGGGTGTGGGCGGAGGCATCGTGCTTAACGGCCGCCCGTGGACGGGCGCGCACGGCGTAGCAACGGAAATAGGGCATATCACCATGGAAATCGACGGGATTCCGTGTACCTGCGGCAAGGACGGGTGTTTGGAGCGCTACTGCAGCGCCACCGCCATTATCCGCATGGCGCGGGAGATGTGCCTCGCACACCCCGATTGCGCCATTGCCCAAACCGTCAAGGGGGATCTGGATAATATCACCGCCAAAACCGTTATCGACCTGGCGCGGGGCGGGGATGACATCGCCATTCACTTGTTTCACCGCTACTGCCGGTATCTGGCCATCGGTATCAACACCATTATTTCCTTTTTGGACCCCGAAATGGTCGTGTTGGGCGGCGGCGTAAGCCACGCGGGCGCGTTTCTGCTGGACACGGTACGCGCCAAGATCCCTTCGCTCTTAATGTTCAAGACCATGCCCTACGCCGACATTCGCTTGGCGGAACTGGGCAACGACGCCGGCATCATCGGCTCTGCCATGCTGGCGCGTATTTCCTTTGAAGGAGGACAATTTGCCCGTGCTGATTAAGGATTTGTTTTCAACCCCCCCGCAGGACGGTACCCGCGTAGATCTTCGCGGCTGGGTGCGTACGGTGCGCGACAGCAAGGCGTTTGCCTTTATCGAACTAAACGACGGGTCCGCTTTCAAAAATCTGCAGATCGTCTGTGAATCGACGCTGCCCAATTTTGACGAAGTGACGCGCATCACCACGGGCAGCTCCATTACGGTATCGGGAAGATTGGTCCTGACGCCGCAGATGAAACAGCCCTTTGAAGTGCATGCCGATGCTGTTAATGTGGAAGGCCAGGCGGACGGGGATTATCCTCTGCAAAAAAAGCGTCACACGTTTGAGTATCTGCGCACTATTGCGCACCTGCGCCCGCGCAGCAACACCTTTTACGCCGTTTTTCGCATACGCTCCCTGGCTGCGCAGGCCGTTCACCGCTACATGGCGGACAGGGACTTTGTCTACGTCCACACACCCATCATCACGACCTCTGACGCCGAGGGCGCGGGCGAAATGTTTTCCGTCACCACGATGGATCTCCGGAACGTGCCTAAAACCAAAGAGGGGGCAATCGATTATGACACGGACTTTTTTGGCAGGCACGCCGGGCTGACGGTATCAGGGCAGCTCAACGTGGAAGCCTACTGCATGGCGTTTGGCAAGGTGTACACCTTTGGCCCTACGTTCCGCGCGGAAAAGAGCTATACGCCCCGTCACGCCGCCGAATTTTGGATGATCGAGCCGGAGATCGCCTTTGCCGACCTTAATGACAACATGGCACTGCAGGAAGACATGGTGCGCACCATTATCGGGGATATCCTGCGCGAAGCGCCGGACGAACTGGATTTCCTTAACCGCTTTGTGGACAAGGGCCTCCTTGAGAGACTGCAGTTGGTGCAGTCGGGCGGTTTTGCGCGCTGCACCTATACCGAAGCGATAGATATCCTCAAACGCAGCGGCAGAACGTTTGAATACCCTGTTTCGTGGGGTATTGACCTGCAGACGGAGCACGAACGGTTTCTGACGGAAGAACACTTTGGGCGCCCGGTATTCGTATTTGATTATCCCAAGGATATCAAGGCGTTCTACATGCGCGGCAATGAGGACCTGAAGACTGTCGCCGCCGTGGATCTATTGGTACCGGGCATCGGGGAACTGATCGGCGGCAGCCAGCGTGAAGAGAGGTATGACTACCTCCTCAAGCGCATCGACGAAATGGGCCTGAAGCCTGAGGATTACGGGTGGTACATGGATCTGCGCCGCTTTGGCACCGTTAAGCACGCGGGCTTTGGCATCGGGTTTGAGCGTCTTGTGATGTACCTGACAGGCATCAGCAATATCCGCGACGTACTGCCCTTCCCCCGTACCACCGGCAGCGCGGAGTTCTGACGAATCTTGCCAATGCAGCCGGATCGTTGGGAATACCGCCAATTTCGCCCGACACGGCACAACCAAAAGTATTTTTTTCTGAACGCTTGACATTTTCATGCGATGGGTATACTATGACTGAGTACGATGTTACAACGATGGATCATGTCCTGTAAGTTGCATTCAGGACATGATCTTTTCATTAACGGGGTACGAGTATTATATAGTAGGAGGTACCCTTATGAATCAAGGTACAGTCAAATGGTTTAACGCCAGCAAAGGTTTCGGTTTCATCAGCAACGCAGACGGCGGCGAGGACGTGTTCGTTCACTTCTCAGCCATCCAGTCCGAAGGCTTTAAGTCTTTGGAAGAAGGCCAACGCGTCGAGTATGATGTCGAGCCCGACCCCAAGAACCCTTCAAGGATGCGCGCAGTTAACGTCCGCATAGCCTAAAGGAATCGAAAAGGCCTTCAAGTTTAAGCTTGAAGGTCTTTTTTTACGCCCTTTTTTCGGGTGAGGCGGTAGAGAAACCCGTCGGTGTTATTGCGCTGGGTGACGCTGATGCCGCAAATATTGAGGTGCGCCATCAATTCAAGCAGAATGCACAGCCCCGTAGGCATGATATCCACCCTGCTTTCGGGCAGGCCCACAATGTTCTTCCTCTCTCCCGGCGGGAGCGCTGCCATATGGTGCAGCTGTTCCTCCGCTTCGCCGTGCCTGAAGAAAAGATCTTCGGGCAAAAGCGTTCCGTAAGGGATCTTCAGCAGTATATGCATCAGTGTGGTACCCGTTCCCCCCACCAGCACCCAATGGTCAGCCCGTAACCTAGGCAACGCCGCGATAGCGTCGCGCACGAGAGCGCGGGCTTTGCCCAGATCCTGCAGACTGTCCACCGCCTGCATCATATGCAGCCGCGTGGCGCCCACCTGCAGGCTGCATGAGGATAAAACGCCTTGCGCGGTGCCCGTCACCAATTCGGTGGAGCCTCCCCCTATATCCATTACCCCAATCATTCCCTCTTGCGGCGGGATGGCAGCAGCGCCCAGGAACGATAATTCTGCCTCTTCGTCGCCTGACAGGATGCGAAGAGACAGCCCGGTCGCGTCCCTGAGCAATTTGGCGAACACGTTGGTATTGCCGGCGTCCCGCGCCGCGCTGGTCGCGGCAAGGCAGATCTCCCGCGCCCCGGCGGCTTGGGCGGCCAGATTTAAACGCGCTGCCGCTTGCGCGGTGCGCGTCATGGCATCTATGGACAAGGTAAATGATGCGTCTAATCCGGAAAAAAGCCGCGTTTCCTCACGGCCGCGAACCGGATTGGATAATTGACTGTCAAGATCAGCCGCCAGCATCCGCGTTGAATTGCTGCCGATTATGATGACGGCGGCTCTACGGCTCATTCTGCTCAAGAAACTCCGGCGGCGGGCCTTCCGGCCCCCAGAGGACTTCGGGGTTGGACACCACAAAGCGAATCTCGCCATCGGCCAAAAAGCCGTACCTGGTGCGTGCTTCAGAAGCGATGAAGTCATCGGTCGCCGCGCTTTTGATCTGATTGGACAAGTCCTGGCGACGCTTGTTCTGCATATCCAGCTCAAACCTGGCATTCGCCAGCTGCGCTTCCAGCGTTTTGTTGGCGGTATCCACGCGGCGATTAAGCATGCTGCCTACAGCGACAACGACAAACAAAGCAGCCACCACCGCTACCAGCGGCACGCGCCGCAAGATCGCCCGGCGCTTTGCCCGGCCTGCCTTGCGTGTTTGTTTTGTCGCCTGTTTAGTTTGCATATCCGCCTCCGCCGTTATTGTACCGCTGCCGGCACCAATTGGCAAGGTTCGTTTTGAGCGTTGACAGTACCGCCGTGCTTTGCTATATTGGCACGGAACGCCCAAAGGACATGGGGTTTCATGCCCTGAGGGCGCCAATTTATCAGGCGGTAAAACGATTGAATATGATGCTCTCGGTATCAGCGGTGGTGCCCATTTTCCTGATCATGATGGGTGGAGTGGCTCTGCGCAAACTGGGACAAATCAGCGATCACACGGTAACGGAACTCAACAAGATCATCTTCAATTACTTTTTTGTCTTTAACATGTTCCGCACCATTTACAATACGGAATTGTCCGAAATGCTGAACCCCCGGTTTATCGTAACGATATTGGTGCTGGCACTTTTGACCATTGCCGCGCTCGCCATTTTTGTGCCGATGTTTTTTGGCGAGAAGAAAGTCCAGGCAAGCCTTATGCAGGGCATCCTCCGCTCCAACGCCATCTTTTTTGCGTTGCCCGTAACGGAAGCGATCGTGGGACCGCAAAACACCGGGCTCGCGGCGCTCGTTATCGCGCTGATCGTGCCCTTATATAACCTTGCCAGCGTTGTTATGCTGGAAACACTGCGCGGGGGCAGCCTGAAAGCGTCAAAACTCGCGGTGACCATCGTAAGCAACCCCATGATCCTGGGAATGCTGGCGGGCGTTGCCGCAAAAATGACGGGTCTGCAATTACCCGCAGTATTGGAAAAGGTAGTGGACGATCTGGCGGCAATGACCACGCCCCTGGCGCTGATCCTGCTGGGCGCGAGCCTCACGTTTAAGGATACCCTCCGTTTCAAAAAGGAATTGGCGTTCGCGTGTTTGGCGAAGCTGATCGTTATCCCCCTTGCGTTTACCCTTGTCGTCCATTTCATGGGCTTGGGACCGGTGGCGGTCACTACCGCTTTCGCCTTCGCCGCCGCCCCCACTGCCACTTCTACCTACGTCATGGCAAAGGAAATGGACGCGGACGGCCCCCTTGCCGCGCAAATCATTGCCTCCACCACCGCTCTATCCATGGTAACAGTCTTTTTCGGGGTGGTACTGCTGTCCTCGCTGGGGTGGATCGGATAACGCAGCGTTGTTCTCTTTTGGGTGCGGGTATGATATAATCAATGTGTGAAAGGGAGGTGGGCTGTATGAAAGGCAAGGAAGTGTTGTTAACGGTGACGGGGCTGGCAAACAATGTGGACGAAGATGATGGCAGCATGAAGCTGATGACGACCGGCATGCTGACCGGCAACAAGAACAAGTGGCGCCTGCGCTATACCGAGATGCAGCCTGACACCAACGAAAAGCACAAGATCACCATGACGATGGACAAGGGCGTAGTAACGATGGTGCGTGACGGCAGCTACGGCACCAACATGGTGTTTGAAAAGGGCCATCGGTACGAAAGCAGTTACCGCACACCCTACGGGTCGCTGGACATGGGCATTTTCCCCACACACGTCAAGTACGATGTGGCCGATGACGGAAACGGCGAAGTGAACCTCAAATATCAGCTGGATATCCAGGGCCAGTATACGTCTTTCCACAATCTACGCATCAACATTAAAGCCAGCAAAGGCCTATGAGCGTCTTATCACCCCTGAAAGAAGAGATCTCTGCCATAGTGGGCACGCCTTGCTTGGTCCAACGGGACCGGGTGGGGCGTGCGCTTTTTTTTAGCGATTTTCCGCAGCGTTCGGGCGACAGCGCCCTTGCGCGGCTGGAAAAAGCGGGTTTTACAGTACAAAACAGCGGCGATTACGCTTTGATCGATATGACGCCGGCGCGGTATGCCTCTTTTTTTGAAGCGCTGATAACGCTGCCGCTGCCGGACATGACCAACGAAAACGCAGTTCAAGTATCGTCTTGCGATATGCTGCGCAGACACCCTTCCCCCATCACAGCGCAAGATACCCGACAGCTTCGGGAAGCGCTGCTCCTGATCGATGCCGGGAAACCAAGCGAGCTGGCGCTAAAAATGCAAAGCTGGCTTGCTGATGCCCTGCGCGACCATACGCCCGTGCCATGCGCCACGGCAAAGTTGATGCTTCACCACCTACAGTAAAGGAGGTTCCGCCATGATCATCACCTATCAGGGACATTCACAGTTTCTTCTCGAAAGCGCGGACGGGTTCCGCGTGCTGACCGACCCGTACGATGAAAGCGCGAATTTCCTCGTGAAACCGATCCCCGCCGATGCCGTGACCGTCAGCCACGGGCACAAGGACCATAATTTCACAGCAAAAGTGACGGGCGATCCCGTCATCGTCTCGACTCAGGGCACGCATGTGCTCAGCAGCACTGTGCGTGCTTTAGCGCGGGGGGCCTTCCATGATATGGCAGGGGGCGGCAAAAGGGGAAATATCCTGCTGTTCCGGATCGAGATGGACGGCCTTGTCATATCGCATCTGGGCGATTTGGGACACATCCCCGATGCGGACCAGCTTCTTCACTTGAAGGGAACGGACATCCTGCTCATCCCGGTGGGCGGTTTCTACACCATCGACGCCGCGCAGGCGGTGCAGATCGTGCGCGCTTTGCGGCCGCACATGGTGATCCCCATGCACTATCGCGTGGGGGATGAGGGGCTCAAGGCTGTCGCCCCGGTGGACGATTTCCTCAAAAGGATGGCCCCGACGGAGGTTTCCGTTCAGCCTCTGCTGCGCGTAACGCGGGAAGACCTGAGCCAGCAGCCGCGCCTGGTGCAGCTCGAAATCGTGCAATGACCACGGCAGAACGCCTTATCCCGTTATGTGTTCTTTTTTTGTTCATCCGGTACCCCGGGCAGGTCGGGAACACATCCAAAAAACGGTCTTTGTGAGGCATCATACCGTTTAACGGGTCAGAAACGGCACGCGCGACAACGGTCGCCCACGAAAAAAGTTGCCGGGCGTCAGAGGTACGAAGAATATGGACAATAATCCAAAAGAGGACGTAACATGAAGCGTTTGCTCGCCTTTACAGTGATGATGCTGCTGCTGTCCCCGCTGGCTTTGGCCCGTGGGGAAGGTGTCACAATGCTCTTTTCCTTTGCCGGCGACACGACGCTGGGCGGCCATGAAGGGTGGATGGATTATTCCAAAGGCACATTTAAAGTAATGGCGCAGGAGCAGGGCTACGGCTACTTTCTAAAAGAGGCGCTGCCACATTTTTCCAATGATGATTTGACCATGCTTAACCTGGAGGGCGTGCTGGCAGACTCCGGCGAGGGACAAAACAAGAACGTCAACTGGAATTTCCGCGGCACGACCGATTATGCCGCTATTTTGACACTGGGCAGTGTGGAAGCCGTGACACTGGGCAACAACCATACGGCGGACTATGGCGAGGCGGGCCTTAAGTCCACCAAGGACGCTCTGGATGCCGCGGGCATTCTTTACAGTTTGGACGACAAAGCCTTCATATTTGAAAAGGACGGCGTCAAGGTGGGCTTCATGGGGTTTACCGCATCCAGTTACGTCAACTATAAGGCGCTTTTGCCCCGAATGATTGCTGACCTGAAAGAAAAGGAGAACTGCTCAGCGGTGGTCCTCCAGTACCATGGCGGCAAGCAATACCGCCAAACGCATAACAATAAGCAAACGGAAGATATGCGCTATGCGGTAGATTCCGGAGCGGATCTGGTGATCGGCCATCATCCGCACGTACTGCAGGGCATGGAAATTTACCAAGGCCGCACAATTGTTTACAGCCTGGGTGACTTTTGCTACGGCGGCAACCGCAAACCACGAGAAAGCGAATACCCCACCATGGTGCTGCAGGCGGCGCTGACGTTTGAAGAGGGCGGCCGCTATCAAAGCCAGCAATTGACCATCCATCCTTATCAGATCTCCGCCACGCGCCCGCGCAACAATTACCAGCCCTATCCGGTTTTTGGCGACATGGCGGAAGAAGTGTTGGCGCTTATCCAAAAGGATACTCCTTTTACGCTCAATCCATTTGTCCCGGGGCTGGGAGCGGTGCAGGAAAGAGTATTTCGATAACGCAAATGCATAGGCGTAAAAAAATATCCTTAACAACCCCTTAAGACATTTGACATTATTCGGACAAATGACTATACTGTGAGTTGTCGGCTTAAGCTGACGGAAGTGAAAGTGAGGTGTTGCACATTATGTTAAAAAAACTTAGCGTGATCCTGCTCGTTCTGGCTATGATGGTAACTGCTACCGCATGCAAGAAGGAAGAACCGGCCGCAACGGCCGTTCCTACCGAAGTGGTCACAGTGGAAACCACCGCAAATCCCTGATCGACAGGGCATGCGAGACACCGGCGTGCGTGACACATGCCGGTGTTTTTTTGCGTCCAAAAAGGCTATTCGGGCCAGGTTATGCTGCCCAGTACGACGGGGCATCGGGCGCCGGTGGCGGAAGGTATGTTGCCCGGACGGCGGTTCATTGTTTCCCACGCCAGCAGAGCAAAAGCGACCGCTTCCTTGGCATCGGAATCCCAGCCCACATCTTCCTGTAAAAGGATGCTGTACTCGGGCAGCAACTGCTTTAGATGGTAAATAACAGCCGCATTGTGGCTGCCGCCTCCCGATAAGATGATATCGTCGATAGGTGTCCTGGGGAATACGAAGCGGCAATAACTGTCATAGATCGTTAGCGCCGTGTACCTGGCCGCCGTAGCGACAAAGTCCTGCGGCAAAGTATTCGGGTATTTAGCCAACTGTTCCTTAACAAATTGCGCGCCGTACAACTCGCGCCCGGTCGATTTGGGCGGGGGCAGGGTAATAAAAGGGAGTGCCATCCAGGCACGCAAAATATCGTCCCGCGGCGTCCCGCGAAGCGCCGTATCGCCGTTTTCGTCATAAGGTTTCCCATAGAAGTGCAACATCAGGGCGTCAGAGATCATGTTGCCGGGGCCGGTATCAAAGGCGAAAACGTCTTCAAGCGAAGGATCGCGGGGCAATACAGTCACGTTCCCGATGCCGCCGATATTTTGCAGCGCCCGTGCCCGCTCCCCCCTGTAGAGAAGATACTCCGGGTAGGGGACCAGCGGGGCCCCCTGCCCGCCTGCCGCCATGTCCTTGGCACGAAAGGAAGAGACGACCGGTACGCCTGTTTCATAAGCGATGATAGCGGGTTCACCCAGTTGCAGCGTGGACGGGATAAGGTCCCTTTCCTTAAACGGGATGTGGTACACCGTCTGCCCGTGCGAACCTATGCAGTAGAGGTTTTCAAGCGGAATACCCGCCAAACGGCAAGCGTCCTTCGCCACCCGGGCCATCCAGCAGCCGATTTCGGCGTTTAGGCTGCAGGTTAAAGCGATATTGGATCTCTCGAGTGAACACGCGTCCAGGATACGGGCGCGAAGCGCAACCGGCATATCAAACGCCTTGTAAAACCGGAGACGAATTTCGTCATCCATCTGCACGATAGCGGCATCGCATCCGTCCAGCGACGTGCCGCTCATGAGGCCCATAACGTAAGGCATATATTTGTTCCTCCCGGGCGAATTGTGCGATCAATATGTGCAGCGCCGAATGAAGATCATTGGCGGCGCGCTCGTTCTTCTCTTCATAATGAAGCCTGTTGATGAAGGCGACGGCACCGATGCCACGTGCACGAAGCAAATCTGTACCCGTCCCCGTGAATCCCTCGGGGATATCGCCGTGCGTCAAGGTGAAGGCCATGCCATCCCGCCTAAACACCGATACAACGGCGGAGAAAAAATGGCCTTGTGAGGAAAACGTCTCCGTCAGAGCCCGCACTAAATTCTTCAGTGGATCCATCAATGGACGCAACCTCTTCCGTTTGAAGACAGTATAGCATAGATCAGTGCGGTACACAGCAGCGCGTGCGGCGATTTTTGGCCGTCCCGACCGTCTTTTTTTGGCATAAACACCCTGCCGGCACGTGTACTTGGGTATACTTATTGCGGATGGTCTAGCGCGAATAAGGGAGGACGTTTTTATGAGAAAACTGCTATCGCTGCTGCTTGTTTTGATGCTGATGATGACGGGGCTGACCCCGCTTACCCTGGCTGGCGAAGAAAAACCGATACCGCTCTCGCGGGCCGAGGCTGCTCGGATGCTGGACGACCACTTCATGCTGGTGGATGTGCAGAGCCTCAATATTCCCACGTTTGAGACGACGCCGCGCGGCCTTGGGTACACGGCACATAATGGCGCGATCATAGCCGCCAACGTGATCCCCGCGGCCAAGGACGGCGTGCAAAAGACCGAACTCGCGGCCATTGAGACGGTGCTGAACGCGGGGCTAATGGCGCTGGAAGATGATGGGATGTCCTTCCGTCCGGACAAAACTGTCACCGCGCAGGAGTTCTACACCGCCCTTGCCAAGGGTTATCTGGGGGTGGATGTGCAAATTGACCACGCTTCCCGGGCCGCGATGATGGGTCTTTTCGCCGCGAACGCCCTCACGGAAGACATCATGGACGTCAAGACCGCCGCCGCCATCCTGGAAGAACTCAGAGCGGACACTAAGGTGATCGCGGTTTTCGCAACCAGCGACATTCACGGCAATTACATTCCCTACAAATCATCCGACGGACAGTTCCAGATCGGATCCGTCGCCCGCATCGCTTCTATCCTCAAGGAAGCGCGTGCCATGCTGGGCGAAGAGAATGTCCTGTATGTGGACGGCGGGGACTCACCCTACAACACCACTTTGGCCAACGTAACAAATGGCGACGTGAGCGTAGCGGCGCTCAATGCACTGGGCCTCACCGCGACGGTGCTGGGAAATCATGACTTTGACTATAGCTTCAAAAACCTCCTGCGCCTGGCGGACAGCGCCGACTATGCCATGCTGAGCGCCAACACCCGCTACAAGGATGACAAAATGCCCGCCGATGCCGCAGGCGTATACCCGGCGCAATTGGGCGACGCGTTGGTGGTGGAAGCGCAGGGCCTTAAGGTGGGCATATTCGGCGTGACAGACATGGGATCTGCCGCCACCACCCTGTATATGAATACGGAGGATATTCAGTTCGATGATGACCTGATGACCGCGCATCGCCTGGTGAAGGAGCTTAAGGAGGAAGAAAACTGCGACGTCATCATCGCGCTGAGCCACCTGCACGGCAAGAATGCCGCGCTGGTGGAACAGAACCCGGAGGTGCTCGTGTCCATTGGCGGCGGCAACGACATTGCCGGACGCCCTACCATAATCGGCGATGGCCAATACCTCATCAACCCCGGCAAACACGGCGAAGCGGTAACGCAGATCAACCTGATTACCTATAAGGGTGCGGTCACGGGTATCGTGCACAATCAGCTGTTCCTGACCGAGGCCTATCCTGAAGACCCGGATGTAAAGTCACTTGTGGATACGTACAACGCGCAGGTCGACAAGGAATTGGACAAGACCATCGGATTCCTGAACGTCAACCTTGAATGGTCCGCCCAGCTGGTCCGCACACAGAACAGCCCCATTGCCAACCTTGTGGCGGATGCGCTATTTGACTACTTCCGCGCCGATGGTGCCCATTTGGCCATCGTCAACGGCGGCGGCATCCGCGCGCCGCTGGAGGCAGGCGAAGTATCTCTGCGCGAAGTAACAAGCGTGCTGCCCTTTGACAACAACATGATGCTGGTGGAAACAGGCGGACAGACCATCTGGGACGCTCTGCAAAACGGCATCAGCGCGTGGCCGGAGAGCAACGGCAAATTCGCGCAAGTTGCCGGAATGACTTATGCATTTGAAAAAGACGGAGAGAAAAATGCGCTCACCGCCGTTACACTTAAGGACGGCACTCCGCTGGATCTTGGCGCAAGGTACAAGGTTGTTATCAACTCGTTCCTCGCGGGCGGAGGGGACGGCTATACCATGTTCAACGTGCTGGATGAAAGCAAGGAAAGCGCTGCGGATGTGACGCAGTTGGTATACGTCAATAAAACCTATATGCGCGACGCGCTGGAGAAATACTTCCGGACAAATTCCTCACAGGATGCGCCGCTTAAGATCGATCTAAGCGAAAACCGCATCACACTGCCGAAACAGTGACTAGGATCGTCGGGCGGGGGGATGCGGGCACATCGCTGCGCTTCCCCCGCTTTTGTTTATGACAGCACCACCGCAAAAACGCGCCTCGCTGCAGCGGAGGCCGCGTCCTTCGATTGCGGGAAAAAAACCTCGTCCCGCTCCTCTCCGTGCGTCCCCTCCGGCAAAAAGCCTGCTTTTTGACGTGAAGGAGGAATCCTGCAGCAGAGGCCTCCACCGCGCTTGCGCGGCGAAAACGAAGCGAAAAGTATTCCGACGTGCGTCCCCTTGGAACCCGCAATGTCGGCCGTATATAATG
>LSQX01122975.1_pt1 | contig 15352 bp, 13 predicted proteins | sample 654561 | NCBI WGS metagenome assembly LSQX01 (sample SAMN04489861, study PRJNA283612) | anaerobic digester metagenome | isolation source: 4 biogas reactors fed with cattle manure at either 37C or 55C with and... | place: Denmark: Kongens Lyngby | collected 2014 | reverse complement strand
CCCCTCGGTTCCTGCACCATGAAATACAACCCCAGGATCAACGAGACCGCGGCAAGGATGCCGGGCTTCGCCCGGATCCATCCCCTCCAGCCGGAGGAGACGGTCCAGGGGGCTCTCAGGCTCATGTACGACCTCAGCGCCATGCTCGCCGAGATCACCGGCATGGACGCCGTCACCCTCCAGCCCGCGGCGGGCGCTCACGGCGAACAGACGGGACTGATGATGATCAAGGCGTGGCACGAGAGCCGTGGCGACACGAAAAGAACGAAGGTCATCGTCCCCGATTCAGCCCATGGAACCAACCCGGCCTCGGCCACGGTCACAGGGTTCGACGCGGTGGAAGTGGCCTCCGACGCCGACGGCATGGTGGACCTGGAATCGCTGAAATCCCTCATGGACGATTCCGTGGCGGCCCTCATGCTCACCAACCCCAACACCCTGGGGATCTTCGAGAAGCATATCCTTGAACTCACGGAGACCGTCCACCGGGCGGGCGGACTGGTCTACTACGACGGCGCCAACGCCAACGCCATCATGGGCAAGACCCGCCCCGGCGACATGGGCTTCGACGTCCTCCACCTGAACCTCCACAAGACCTTCAGCACCCCCCACGGCGGCGGCGGCCCGGGAGCGGGGGCCGTCGGGGTGAAGGCCGAACTCGAGCCCTTCCTGCCCGCGCCCGTGGTCGTCCTCCGGGACGGCCGGTATGCCCTGGCCGGGGACAGCGAACGGCCCAGGACCATCGGTAGGGTCCGGAGCTTCTTCGGAAACTTCGGCGTCCTCGTCCGGGCCTACACCTACATCCGTACCCTCGGGCCGGAGGGCATACGGGAAGTCTCGGAGATGGCGGTGCTGAACGCCAACTACCTGGCGAAAAGGCTCAGCGGCATCTACCCCCTGGCCCACAGGGGTCACTGCATGCACGAGTTCGTCCTGAACGGCGGCCCGCTGAAGCACGAAACGGGCGTCAGCAGCATGGACGTGGCCAAGGCCCTCATCGACGCCGGCTACCATCCTCCCACGGTCTACTTCCCCCTCATCGTCCCGGAGGCCCTCATGGTGGAACCCACAGAGACGGAATCCATGGAGACCCTGGACCGCTTCGCCGAAACCATGGAGGCCATAGCGGCGAAGGCGAGGGCGGAGGGGCCGGAGGCCTTCCACGACCTCCCGGTCACGACGCCCGTCTCCAGGCCGGACGAGACCGCGGCGGCCCGCAACCCGGTCCTGCGCTGGCAGTTCGAAGAATAGCCCCTTAGGGAGACAGGGGGCGCCCGGGCGGCGCCCCCTTCATTCAGGACCGCCTGTTCACGGGCTTCAGTCCTGCGGAAGGAGAGAGAGACATGTACGATCTGGTGATCCTCGGCGGAGGACCCGGCGGTCTCCGGGCCGCCGAACTCGCGGCCGCCGCCGGGATGAAGCCCCTCCTCATCGAGAAGGACCGCCTGGGAGGCGTCTGCCTCAACCGGGGGTGCATCCCCACCAAGGCCCTTTACGCCCATATCGTCGGCGGAAAGGGCCCGAGGGAAGGACTCTGGTCCAGGGTGGAGGGCGTCATGGACAAGCTCCGCCAGGGATCTGCCACGGCCCTCCGCATGGCCGGGGCCAGGGTGGTCCGGGGGACCGCCACGGTAACTCAATGGGAAGGGGAAAAGAAAATATCCGTCAGGAAGGAGGACGGGAGCGAAGAGGAAATCACCGGCGCCCGGCTGCTCCTGGCCACCGGCGCCCGGTCGGTTCGTCCGGCCTTCGGGGGCAACGATCTGCCGGAAGTTCTCACCGGCGACTGGGCCATCACGGACCCCGCCCTCTGGGACCCGGAACGGAACGGGGAGGTGCGCACCGTGGCGGTCCTTGGAGCGGGGGTCATCGCCATGGAAATGGCCATGATGCTCCAGGACCTCGGGAAACAGGTACTCCTGCTGAAACACTCGGACCAGATTCTCCGCCGCCTGGACGGGGACATCAAGAAGAAGACCGTCCAGATTCTCAAAAAACGGGGGACCCCCATGCGGGACTACGTCCGGCTGCAGGAAGCCTCCCGCCCCGACGGCAGGCTGATCCTCCGGGGAACCTCGAAGGACGAACCCTTCGAGGAATCCTGCGACAGGCTCATCCTTGCCTCGAGCATGGAGCCTGTGCTGGACGGCTTCGGCCTTGAAAACAGCCCGGTGAAAACATCAAAGGGCGCCATCGCCGCCGATTCCTCCCAGAGGACCTCCGTGGAGGGGGTCTACGCCGTCGGGGACTGCACGGGCGGCGCCATGCTCGCCCACCTGGCGGAGTACCATGCCCTCGCGGCGGTCAGCTCCATGACCGGCGGGAATTACACCGTCGACTACGACGCCGTCCCCGCCTGCGTCTTCATGAACCCCGAGGTGGGGACCGTGGGGCTGACCGAGGAAGAAGCCCTTGCCCGGGGAGAAAAGACCGTTTCCGTGAAGGCCTATTTCGCCGCCAACGGCATGGCTCTCTCCCTGGGAGAGAGCGACGGCTTCGTGAAGGTGGTGGCCAGGGCTTCGGACAAAACCCTCCTCGGCGTCCACATCATGGGGCCCGAAGCCGCGTCCGTCCTCGGGGAGGCCGCCCTCGCCGTCTCCCGGAAACTCACCGCCGGGGACGTGGCCCACTCGGTCCACGCCCACCCGACCCTGTGCGAATGCTTCCGGGACGCCTGCCTGCGCGTGCTGGAGAAGGAGAAATAAGCGTCAAGCCTGCCGTTCGCCGATCACCGGCTTGATGTCCGCCACGGGCGTGCCGTCCAGGGCCTCCAGGGGAGCCACCCGGAGACGGCCGCCCTCTCTCCCCAGCAGGGTCACCCTGTGAAGGCCGATAGGGTTCGGCCTCGCGGGGGAGCGGGTCGCGAACACCCCCTTCAGGGGCGCACCGGGATTCCCCCTCGGATGGACCTTCAGCACCGACCTGTCAGCCAGGTGCAGCCAGGTCAGGACCAGCAGCTCCCGCCCCGCCTCCAGGCCGTCCAGCCCTTCCAGAAAGGCAGGAAAAATCTCGATCTCCGCTTCGGGAGCGTCCTCGAATCCCTGTCTCGGGCAGTCCTCCCGTTTTTTCAGGGGCGAATGAACCTTTCCTATGGCCTCCACCCTCATGTCATCGCATTCCACATCCCAGACCTCCTCCGTCATCCCAAAAAAGAACTCTCTCCGGCATGACCTGTCCCGCCGGCTCCGCACTATTCTATAGCACATTTTTTGGTCAGCATACATCAAATCCTTCGACCTCTTTTACTTTGAAAAAAACAATTTCTCAGGGATTTGATTGGCAGAGGGAGAGTTGCCGGGCACAGCGCCCAGGCCGAGAAACCGACAAGGATGTCGGTTTCAGGCGCAGTTGTCAGGGATGACAATGTGCGCCGGCGGACCAAGCGAGCACCGGCAACGCTCCCCGCTGCCCGTTTTTCTGCAAAATTAGCCCGTTTCCGGCAGGCTCCGCCATGATGTACAATGCATGGGAGAGAAACCACAGGTTCAATTCATACCATCAAGGAGGCACCAGGAAATGAAAGCCATACTCGCAGGAGCCCTCGAAACGGGGCTCGGAACTGTACTGTCCAACGTGACCGTTTTCGTTGAAAACGGCAAAATCGCCGATATCGTGGAAGGACTCGACCCGAAAAACGCGGACGAGGTCATGGACGCATCGGAAATGGTGGTCACCCCCGGGCTCATCGACGCCCACACCCATATCGGCACCTACTGCGAAGGATTCCCCGAAAGCATGGAGGACGCCAACGACATGGTGACCCCCGTGGTTCCCCACCTCCGGATCCTGGACGCCATCTACCAGGACGACACCGCCTTTGCAGACGCCCTTTCCGGGGGAGTCACCTGCGTCCAGACCCTGCCGGGAAGCGGCAACGTCATCGGCGGCCAGGGAGCCATCATCAAGACCGCCACGGCGACAGGCGGACGGAAAAAAACGGCGGACGAAATGGTGGTGAAGGCCCCCTCCTCAATGAAGGCCGCCCTCGGGGAGAACCCCATCAGGGTGTACAAGGACAAGCAGAAGCTCCCCAACACCCGCATGGGCAACGCCGCCCTGCTCCGCCAGGCCCTCGTGGAGGCGGAAAACTACAGGAACAGGATGATCCAGGCCAGGAGCAAGAACGAGCCCGCTGAACGGAACCTCCAGCACGAGGCCCTTCTCCCGGTGCTCGACGGCGACCTTTCCCTCTGCGTCCACGCCCACCGATGCGACGACATCGCCACGGCGGTCCGCATCGCGGGAGAGTTCTCCATCCCCTTCACCGTGGAGCACTGCACCGAGGGACACCTCATCGCCCCCTTCCTCGCCGAGAAAAACGTCTACGCCGCCGTGGGCCCCACCCTCACAGGCAAGCCGAAGCTCGAACTGAGGAACAAGACCTGGGACACCCCCCTCGCCCTCTGGAAGGCGGGGGTCCACTTCTGCATCATCACCGACCACCCCGTGGTGCCCATCGAGCACCTCTCCGTCTGCCTCTCCCTGGCCGTCCGGGCCGGGCTGCCCCGGGAAGAAGCTTTCAAGGCGGTGACCATCTACGCTGCGGAACATCTGGGCATCGCCGACCGGGTGGGATCCGTCGAAAAGGGAAAGGACGCGGATCTCGTGATCTGGGACGGCGATCCCCTTGACGCCCGGAGCAGGGCCGTGGCCACAATCATCGACGGAGAGACCGTCTACTCCAGGAGCTGATTCATACCACGGGCAGAGTCCGCCCACGGGAAAAGGAGGAATGCGGGTTGGATACGGTCCACTTCATCACCATCACGGGGATCGACCATTACTACGGCAAGACCCCCTTTGAAATCGGACGGATCGCCAGGCTCTCCAAGGAGCCGGAGAACCTCCACGACCCGGAGGCCATCCGCGTGGAGCTGCCGGTCATCGGCACCATCGGCTACGTGGCGAACAGCACGAACACCGTCTACCGGGGTACGGCCAGCGCGGGGCGCATCTACGACAAGATCGGCGACTACGCCTTCGCCCGGGTCTTCTTCGTCACCCATTCCAGCGCCATCGCTCTCATTCTCTCGCCGGACGAGGTGGAGGAGATCGACGCCGGAAAGAAGGTCATCTTTACCGTGAACGACGAGGAGGAACCCCCGGGGGACGACGGCTAGATCCGGGGCGGGACTGTCCGAAGAACCCCAATTAAAAACGGGCCTTCTCTTCCGCAGGTCGCGGAGGGAAGACCCGTTCTTCTGTTTTCAGCCCCGGGGCGGAACCGGGACCGTAAGGCTCCCCTCGGGCAGGACAATGCATGAGAAGTCCGCTCCCTTTTCCTGCTCTATGAGCCGCAGGGCTTCCCCCACCGACGGCACTTTCACGGCGAAGAGCTTTTTCACTTCCGCCCCGTCCATGGACGTGACCATGTAGACTGTCTTCTCCGCTGCAACCTTGGCGAAACCGAAGGCCTTGTGCCCGCCCATTTTGAAATCGGTCCGGATGCGCCTGACGATATCCTCCGGGCAGGACGCGGCGTTCATCCACTCCTCGAACACGGCCTCGCCGTACCCTCCGGGACAGTCTGCCACGAGCACGATGGCGCCGCCCTTCTTCGTGGCCTTGTCGGCGTGGTCGAGGGCCTTCTGGGCCTGGTACAAGTTGATGTCCCGGGGGTGTCCGCAGGCACCGGCGACAGCCACGTCCGCAAGCCCCTTCACCGGAACCTCGTACAGGCTCGCCGAGACGGCCACGGCCTCCCGCCACGCCTTCACCACGTCACCGGCGGCGACCTTCACCACATCCTTCTTCTCGTTGACCACCACGTTGAGGATAAAATCCACCCCCACCATCCGGGCCGCCTCGATCATCTCGAGGTTCACCGGGTTCGAGTCCAGGTCCGGAAGGGCGTCCATGAGCTCCACCATGCGGGAATGGTTCCGCTCCACCGTTTCCTTCCACGCCACTCCCGGCAGGATGGACTTCCGCCCGCCCGAGTAGCCGGCGAAATAATGGGGCATGACCACTCCCAGGGTGAGGACGAAATCCGCCTCCGCAACCAGCCGGTTGATCTTCAGCTCCGATCCCGTGGAGAGGGTTCCGATGGAGACAAGGCTCTCCGTGTCGTCTGCAACGTGGGAGACGATCCTGAACCGCCGGACGGTCTCTTCGCCGTACACCTGGAGGTTCTGGTCGTCCGTGTGGGGGTCGTGGATGCCCGTGGCCACGAGAAGGGTGACCATGTCGTCGGTGATCCCCGCCCGGGCAAATCGGGCGAGCACCGGTGGAAGCAAAAGGTCGTAGGGAGTGGGCCGGGTAATGTCGTTCACCACCAGGACGATCTTCCGGGGCTTTTTTCTCTCCAGGAGTTCGATGAGGGGAAGCGTTCCCACGGGGCTGTCCAGCGCGTCCTCCACATCCCGCAGGGTACAGGGTTTCAGGTTCGTCTCCGGCGGCAGGACCACCTGCAGGATCCTGGAATCCTCAAGGGTGAACGCCTCGGTCCCCCTGCCTCTTTTCAGCTGAAAATCCATCTCAATTCCTCCTTACCTGATCCGGAGAACCGGGCCTCCGGTCTCCGCTTCTTCCAGTTCAGCCACGGAGCGGGAGACGTCGGTCTCCGCCGCGCAGGCAAGATCCTTTTCAAACCCCAGGGCGAGGATCCTCCGGCCGTGGACCGACCGCCGGAGAATGGCCCCCATGTCGCAGCCGCCTGACCGCCAGATGTCCAGGGCCATGACCGCACCGTCCTGGAGTTCGGCGTCCCGGCGCCGCAGAAGGAGCTCCACGAGCAATCCGGCACAGGCCGTGTCGTCCAGGGCAGCCCGTCCGTGGAGCCCGGCGCAGAGAATGCCCACCGATCCGCCGTCCTCCAGGGAAGCGTCGAGGGCCGCAGAGGCATTCCTGGCACAGACCGGCCGCACCGGTTTTCCGGAAGCGGCGGCCTTCAGGAGGGCCCTCGTTCCGTTGGTGGTGGCCATGACGGCCTCCGGCCGCCTGGAGGGGCCGTATTCCAGCAGCTCCAGGGGAGAATTCCCGAGGTCGAACCCGGCGGGAGGAAGGGCGTTCCGCTCCCCCATCAGGAGGGGATTCCGGCCTTCCGCCGCCAGCCTGTCCCGCAGGAGAAAAGCGTCCTCCACGGACGGGCACGGATGAAGGATTTTTCCCCCTCCGTCGAAGAAGGCGCACATGGTGGTCGTGGCCCGAAGAATGTCGATCACCAGCCAGCTGTCCGCCTCGGGAAGGATCTCCTCCGGCGAAAGGACCACGTCCGCCGTCACAGTCATGGCTTGGCCGCGTACTTTTCCGCTTCCTCCACGAGACGGAGGAACAGGGGAAGCATCTCGTCCCCTCCGGACATCATCATCTCCGGGTGCCACTGGACCCCCACCACGAAGGACTCTCCCTCCATCTCCAGGGATTCCGCCACGCCGTCCATGGCCCGGGAGGTGACCTTCAGCCCCCGTCCCACGTCCTTCACCGCCTGGTGATGGTAGCTGTTCACCGGGAAGGTTGTTCCAAGGAGTTCGGCGATCACCGACCCCTCCTCGGCCACCACCGTGTGGCTGGGGCAGGATCGCTTCCGGTTCTGGGAATGCTTCACGAAGGAATCGGGAATTTCGTCGAGATCCTGGTAGATGGTGCCCCCGCAGGCCACGTTCAGGAGCTGGATTCCCTTGCAGATGGCCAGAACGGGCTGCCCTTTCGCCAGGGCAGTCTTTATGGTGCGGAGCTGGAAAATGTCGGTGTCCCGGTAGACAAACTCCAGGGCCCTGTGGGGCTCTTCGCCGTACAGCAGCGGATCGATGTCATACCCTCCCGAGATCAGAAGGGCATCGGTACACTCCGCCTGCCTCTCGGCCACATCCTGGCCCCTCACCACTGGGATCACGAGGGGGATGCCACCTGCGCGCTCCACTGCGGCCACGTAGTCGTTGTTCACGTAGCTTCTCTCCATGCCGGGAGAAAAACCGCCCTGCTCAATGAGAAGGTTCCCCACAATACCGATCACCGGTCGGCCCATGCTCTTGTCCTCCTGTTGTTCGGATAGGCTGACTTCCGCCTGTTCCAAGTATAGCGCCGGGCACGGCGATTTCAAGTTGACATGGACGGAAGGGAGGAGAATAATACCCCCCATGACCGGGGAGGAACAGGCCGTCGCCTGTCCGCCCTGCCGGAGGTAGTCGCTTCCATGAAACCTATACTCTCATCCCTCGCCCTGATAGCGTTCGGGCTCTTTCTCGGGTACGGAATCCGCCGTCTTTTCGAGAAAGGTTTTCTGGGCCCCGATGCACGGCTCGGCCGGCTTCGGTTCTTTCTGCAGCGTCTCGTTCTGCTGGGACTCGGCCCCGTGACCTTCATCGGCGCCCTCTGGATCGTGGAAATCCGGGAACCGAAAATTATGCTCCTTGCCCTCATCGGAGCCTTCTGCCACATCTTCGGCGGTGCGGCGGCGGCGCTCCTTGCCCGCATGTTCCGCCTGGCGCCCCCGCAGGCGGGCGCCCTGTTCTGCTGCGGCTTCTTCACGAACGTGGGAGCCATCGGCGGGCTGGTGATCTTCCTTTTCCTGGGCGAAAAAGGCTACGCCATGGTGCCCCTCTTCAAGCTCCTTGAGGAACTCGTTTACTACGGCATCGGCTTTCCCGCCGCCCGGCTCTATAGTGCCGGCGCAAAAAACAGGGCGGGGGGAAACCTCCTCCCCCGCCTTCTCCGGGATCCCTTTCTCAGGGTAGCCATCGGCGGACTGGTCCTCGGAACCGCTCTCAACCTGTCAGGCATACCGAGGCCCTCGGCCTATTCCTCCCTGAACGGGCTGCTCATACCGCTCAGCACGGTGCTCCTCCTCGCTTCCATCGGAATGGCCATGAGGTTCGGGAAAACCGCCCTCTACCTGAAGGAGGGATTCACCATCATTTTACTGAAATTCCTCCTCGTTCCAGCGGCCTGCGTCTCCCTTGCCGCCCTTGCGGGTCTTGGGTCTGTCGCCGGAGGACTGCCTCTGAAGGCCGTTCTCGTCCTCTCCTCCATGCCCGTGGCCTTCAACGCCCTCGTTCCGCCGTCGCTCTACGGTCTCGACCTCGATCTGGCCAACAGCTGCTTTCTTCTCTCGGTGCTCGGGCTGGCGGCTCTCCTGCCCGCCCTGCATCTGGCCCTCGGCTTCCTGTAGAAACAGCCTACATCTCGACCAGCTCCACCCTGCGGTTCTTCGCCCGTCCCTCCTCCGTCCTGTTCGACGCCACCGGGGCGAGCATCCCCACCCCCGCCGGAACAAGCCTTGAAGCGGCTATGCCGTACTTCTCACGGAGAGATTTCACCACCGCCTCAGCCCGTCTCCGGGAAAGGCCCATGTTGTACTCCCGGTCCCCCGTGCTGTCCGTGTGGCCAACGATAAGCACCCGGAGATCCGGGAAGGCTTTCAGGAGTTTCGCCATTTCCTCCAGGGCGGGCTTCGACTCGGGCTTGATGTCCGCCTTGTCGGTGTCGAAGTAAATTCCGTAAAGGGCGATCTTTCCGGAGGACTCAAGTCCCCGGGCCATTTCCTCCGACGTGACCACGACCATTTTCGTCTCCAGAGGCTTCGTCTCCACGATGTCCACCCGACAGTAAGTCCGTCCCTTCTCCATTTTCGTCTCGGATCCCCAGAAATTGTTTTCAAAGGCGCACACCGTCACATAGACGTTTCCTTCAGGGCGGACGAGGCGGGCAGAAAGAAACTGCTGGTTTTTCGTCCTCTCGTCCCCCGGGATGGGATACTGCCTGTCCCGTCCGTAGAGGGTCTCGGCGAAGCTGTCGTAGGGTCCGAGCTCGTCCTTCGCACCGGAGAAGAGAATGTCGTACCCCTTTTCCTTCAGCTCGCCCTCGTAGTTCCGGAACACTTCGAGGGCGCTCCGTCCCGCCGGGGCAGCGTACAGGATCCGGGCAGTCTTCCCCTCCGCCTTCTCCGAGGCGGTAAAGACATAGCGGCTGTCCCGGTAGGCCGTCTTCCCCAGGGGAATGACCGTACTGTCGTACTCCCTGGCCGAATACTGGACGATGAAGGACCCCTCGTACCGGCGGAGAAGGGGCGAATCTTTGCCGCCCTTGATATCCGCTCCCGGAGCCGGCGAAACCCGGATGAAGGACATGAGGAACACGAGAAGGAAACACATGCAGCTGCCTCGTCTCAAGAACATGATACCCCCTCCTGCAATCTCAGAATTATCCGCACATTATAACAGAAACAAAATGCCGGGATCCCCCCCGTCACGGGGGAATCCCGGCAAAAAAGTACCTTCCTGCAGAAAAAGCTATTTCAGCAGCGAAGCGATTTCAGCGGGCATTTTCGCCCCGTCTCCCCAGGCTTTCGGCCCGACCACGTCCTGGCCCATATCCCTGAAAACTGCGAGACCGCCCTCCGGGTCAAGGATGAATTTCACCAGTTCGATGGCTGCGCCGGCATTGGGAGCTCCCTTTGGGATGGTGAGACCGTAGACGATGGGCTCTCCCTTCACTTTCATCTTCTTGCCCGGCTCCTTTCCGGCCAGCTCCACAGAGGCGGCCGAGTAGCCCTCCGCACGGGCGGGGTCCATAAGGTTAATCTCCACGGGGAGTTCAAGGTACTTCAGACCGTGCTGCACGGCCACAGACTTGTATTCGAAGGCATAGTCCATGGAACCGCTCTCCACCATGGCTACCAGCTCGATGGCCTTCTGGCGGACTGCCCGTCCCTGGTGCTTCATGGCCCGTTCGTAGAGACCGGCGTCGCCGTAGTGTTTCTCCGCAAGCTGGAGTACCATGAGACTCCTGTACCCGCAGGGGTCGGCGTCGGGCTCCGAGTGCCCCCACCGCACGTCCGGCCGCAGAATGATCCCGGTCCAGTTTCCGGGGCCGATCTCGTCACCGTATTTCGACTTCGGCCCATACATGAGCACGATGGCGTTGCTGGCAAAAAGGGCGTTCCAGTCCGCCGCCGCGGGACGGAGAAGCTTCTCGATCACCATGTAGTCCGCCGACAGGAACACGTCGCACCCTCCGCCGAGGTCGGTGATCTTCCGGGCAAGGGCGGCGCTTCCGCCCGACTCCCTCAGGATGTCAATATCCGGATGGGCCGCTTCGTAGAGAGCCTCGATCTTCGCCATGGGAGCCGCGAGACTCCCTGCGTGGTACACCGTCACCTTTTCCGCCGCAAAACACTGGGGAGAAAACGTCAGAAAAAGGGCAAGAAGAACAAACACTGCTGATGAAAGCCTGAATCGTTTCATACACAACACCTCCGCATTTATGATATGTTTCTTAAAAAACATGAACAGAGCCTGAATCCACCGCGGCCCAGCACGTTCCTCCGATGGGGACATCCCCTGCGGCCACGGCGGATGACAAAACGCTCGCAGAAAGGCGGAACCCGGGTTCCGCGTCGAGAATGACCTCAAAAGCCATTCCCCGGGGAATGAGAGTGGCAATCCGTGCCCGGAAAGCGTTGGGGGTTCCGGCGGGAAAAGACGGAGCCAGGAGCACGTTCTCCGGCCGGATGCCCGCCAGCCTTGTTCCGCCTGGTGATGATTCCGGCACGTCGAGAACAGCACCGCTGCCAAGAAAAGCTTTCCCCTGCCGCACTTCGCACTCGAATATATTTTTCATGCCGACAAACTGCGCCACAGTCCGGTTGGCCGGCTCCCTGAACACAGTCCTCACGTTCCCTGTCTGCTGCAGGGTTCCTTCCGAAACCACGGCAACCCGGTCTCCGAGAGAGAGAACTTCCCCGAAGTCATGGGTCACCATCACCAGGGTCATCCCGCCGCGGTTGATCTCTGCGAGGTAGTCCCTCAATTCTTCCCTGAAGGACGGGTCAAGGGCGGAAAGCGGCTCGTCCAGGAGCAGTACCGAAGGCTGCACCGCAAGCGCCCGGGCCAGGGCCGTCCGCTGCTGCTCTCCTCCGGAAAGGGTCCCGGGAGACCTGCGGAGAAGAGGGCGAAGCCGCAGCAGGTCCAGGAGGCGCTCCACGTGCCCGCCGCCGTCCTTTCGGGAGAACCTCAGGCCCCACCGGATATTCTCCTCCACTGTGAGGTGGGGAAAAAGGGCGTAATCCTGGTAGACGATACCCACGCCGCGTTTCTCCGGGGGAATGGCCGTGACATCCTTCCCGCCGATCCGTATCCTGCCGGAGGAAAGGGGCCGCAGACCCGCCACCGCCTCGAGCAGCAGCGTTTTTCCCGCCCCGCTGGGGCCCACGATCATGAAGAATTCTCCCTGGGCGACCGTGAGGGAGAGGGATTCCAGGCGGAAGCCGCCCAGGTCCATGGAAAGGCCTTCCAGCCCGATCATCGGTCCTCGTCCTCCCGCCGCTTCCCCGCGGCCAGCAGCCTCAGCACCACGAACATGCCGAGGCAGACAAGTATCAGCTGCACCGCCACAGGGGTGGAGTACCTGAGGCCGAAAGTGGCGAACCGGTCGTAGATGAGGGTCGGGGCAACCATGGGGTGGTAGGCGATGATCACGACGGCTCCGAACTCGCTGACCGCACGGGCCCAGCTCATTATCAAACCCGAAAGGAGGCCTTTTCTGGCGAGGGGCAGGGAAACACGGAAAAAGACGGAAGGAAAGGGAGCCCCCAGGGTGCGGGCCGCCCGCTCGATTCTTGGTGAAACGCCGTAAAAAGCGTCCCGGGCGGCATCAACGTAGAAGGGAATGGAAACGAACATGCAGGCGAGAATGATGCCGAGGTGGCTGTTCACAGGAGAAAGGCCCGCTTTTGCGAGCAGGGCGCCGGCCGGGGCCTTCGGTGAGAAGGCCATCAGGACCGCAATGCCGGCTACGGTGTGGGGAATCATGATGGGAACGTCAATTATGGCCTCGAGAACCGATTTGCCCGGAAAAGTGTTCCGGGCGAGGAAATAGGCGAGGGGTGTCCCGAACAGGGCGATGACTGCCGTGGAAGCAGCGGCTGTCCAGATGCTCCTCCAGAGGGCGCCCACGATTTCGCCTTCAGTAAAGGATGAGGCGACGATTCCCCAGTCCGCTCGGAGAAACATCCCTCCGAGGGGCCACAGAATGTAAAGGACCAGAAAGGACCCCATCAACAGAAGAAAAAAACATTCCCTGGACGAACGCTGCATGGCCGCCTCCCGAAAAGCATCGCCTCCCCCGCACAAAGGAAACGGTCCCCTCTGACTGGCGGCCGCTCCTCCTTTCCAAATGCGGGAGGTCTTTCCGTTTCCGGAAAGACCCGATGGCCGGCCCCCTGGGCATAAGCCTGAAAGGGGTGCGGCTCGGAGGATTTTCTGTTTTGAACGAGAGAACAATAGCACATCCCAGTCGTATTAACAATGATAATCTTTATCATTTGCTCTGCACAGCGTGCCTCTCAGCTTGTCTTTTCTCTTTCTCTCTTCTCTTTTCGATTTTTCCTTGCTCTTCCCGGAAGAAATTTACCGTGAGAACATTTTTGTTGAAAAAGGGAATTTAAGGGTATACTGATACAATATCCATTCGACAGGCAGGTGCAGACCGTCATGAAAGGAATCGGAGCCTCTCCGGGCATAGCCATTGGCAGGGCAGTCATTCACTGGAAAGAACAGATCGACATCCTCCGGGAGTACGTCGAGGAGCCGGATCGTGAGCTCGAACGATTCCGGACAGCCCTCGACTTCGCCGGGGAACAGATCCGGGAAACCTACTCACGGGTTCTTGAAAGCGTCGGGCCCGGAGAGGCGTCCATTTTCAGGTCTCACGGCATGATGCTGAAGGATCCGGACTTCGTCGGCCAGATAGAGCGCATGATTCTCGACGGGAGCGTCAACGCCGAATGGGCGGTAAAGCAGGTTGCCGACAGCCTCATCCAGATTTTCGAGAGCATGGGCAACGACTATATGAAGGCCCGGTCCGACGACGTGAAAGACATCTCCGACAGGGTGATCAAGCTGCTCCTTCAGGTGGGGGGCATCGACCTCTCGAACCTCAGGGAGCCTTCCGTCGTCGTGGCGAGAGAACTCACTCCCTCGGACATCTCCCAGATGGACAGGGCGATGACCCTGGGGATGGTGTCGGAAACGGGAGGAAATACCTCCCACACCGCCATTCTCGCCCGGACGCTGGAGATTCCGGCGGTCATGGGCGTCAAGAACATCCTTGATGAAGTGGAGAACGGCGACCTCATGATCCTCGACGGTGAAGCGGGGCAGGTCCTGGTGAATCCCGACGATGAAACGGTGGAGCGCTACCGGGAGCGCCTGGAACGCTACGAGTGCTTCAAGAAAAGCCTCTCGGAAGTCCGGGGGATGAAGACGGTCACCCTCGACGGGGTGGAAATCGAGCTCGAGGCCAACGTTGCCTCACCGAAGGACCTTGACGACGTCTTCAAGAACGACGGAGAGGGCATCGGCCTCTACAGGACGGAATTCCTCTACTTCGACAGCTCCCTTCTTCCCCACGAGGACGTGCAGTTCGAACAGTACAGAGACGTGGTGGCGGCCATGAAAGGCCGCCCGGTGGTCATCAGGACCCTCGACATCGGGGGAGACAAGAAGCTGGACTACCTTTCCATTCCGGAAGAGCAGAATCCCTTCCTGGGCTACAGGGCCATCAGGCTCTGCCTCGACCGCCAGGAAATCTTCAAGGTCCAGCTCCGGGCCATCCTCAGGGCAAGTGCCTTCGGCCATGTCCGCATCCTCTTTCCCATGATCTCGAGCCTCGAGGAGCTCCGCTCGGCACAAGCCGTCCTTGAAGAAACCAAGGAAGACCTCCGCTCACAGGGAGTGCCCTTCGACGATACCATCCAGTCGGGCATCATGGTGGAGGTCCCCTCGGCCGCCATCCTCTCAGACCACTTCGCCAGGGAAACGGACTTTTTCAGCATCGGGACCAACGACCTCATCCAGTACGCCGTGGCGGTGGACCGGGGGAACGAAAAGCTTTCCCACCTCTACTCACACTATCACCCCGCGGTGCTCCGCCTCATAAAAACAGTTCTCGACAACGGGAAGGCGGCGGGTATCCGGGTAGGAATGTGCGGCGAATCGGCAGGGGACCCGAAGCTCATTCCCATCCTTCTCGGCATGGGGCTCACGGAATTCAGCATGAATCCCTCCTCCATCCTCCAGGCCCGATGGGTCCTCCGGAACCTCCGGAAGAACGACCTCGAGGAGGCGGCAACGAAGGCCCTCTCCCTGGGCACAGCGCAAGAGGTGGAGGAATATTGCTCCGGACTGCTCCAGACGCTCAACCTCTGCCGTTGAAGGGAAAGGGAGATTTCCCCTTCCGGAAGGATTATAATAGGGTCATGAACGATGCCGCCCGCACTTCCCGGGAATCTGCGCCTCTGCCCGAGATGCTGCGTCCCCTGTTCTGGGACGCGGAGTGGTCTGCCGTGGATTTCGGAAGGAACAGGACGGCGGTGATCGAACGCATCCTGAACCTCGGAAACGAGGAACAGCTC
>LSQX01079940.1_pt2 | contig 15352 bp, 15 predicted proteins | sample 654561 | NCBI WGS metagenome assembly LSQX01 (sample SAMN04489861, study PRJNA283612) | anaerobic digester metagenome | isolation source: 4 biogas reactors fed with cattle manure at either 37C or 55C with and... | place: Denmark: Kongens Lyngby | collected 2014 | reverse complement strand
AGGAATGTCCGCGCCACATTGGGGCAGTTCCCGCATAGGCGGATAGGTGATGGAACGTGCGGTAACGTACGACAATCATGCGCCGCATCAATGCACCGCGGAGACCGCGGGCTCCAGAGCGCATCGGGAGCGAACGGGAAGCCACTGCCAAATCACAAGTCACAAGTCGCAAATCACAAATCTAAATCAAATCCCCTTGGCGGCCTTGGCGTCTTGGCGGTTCGACACCAGCAGGGCGGCTCGGTACAGGCGGCAGCCAAACTTTAGAACTTCCGAACTTTAGAACTCCTCCGCGCCTCTGTGCCTCCGTGCCTCTGTGAGAAATAATCGACAGCAGGCGACAAGGGCGACAAAGTTACCGATAAAGCTCGCGTCAAAGTGGCGTCTCTCACCTTCCAGCCGGCGCCCGTGCCGCCGAAAAGCGTATTGTCGGTCAGGAAGGGGGATGATATATTACTCTTTTACGCGAATTCCCCTACCGGTCGGCCGCGTGAGGGACAGGCTCTCTCTTTCCAGCGGCATCCGGCGCGTGAAGCAGACAGAACCATGACATCCCAACATCCCGATCTTATTGCTCCGCTGGCCGCCATGGCCGAGACCAGTTGCCAGGTGGACTCCTCCTTCTATTCCATGTACGACGTGAAGCGCGGCCTGCGTGATCTGAACGGCAAGGGCGTGCTGGCCGGGCTCACGGAGATCGGCGATGTGCTCGCGAACACCGAGGCGGAAGACGGCACCATGACCGGCCCCGGCAACCTGATCTACCGCGGCATCGGGATCAACGAGCTCGCGAACGGATTCTTGTCGGAGGGACGCTTCGGTTTCGAGGAGACCGCCTACCTGCTGCTCTTCGGCGAACTGCCGGATGCGGAGGCGCTGGGCTCCTTCGAGCGCCTGCTCTACTCCAACCGCGGACTGCCCAACGACTTCGTCCAGGATTCGATCCTCAAGCTCTCCAGCCGCGACATCATGAACGCCATGGCGCAGTCGCTGCTGTCGCTCTATACGCTGGACGACAATCCCGACGCCATCGATATTCCCAATGTCCTGCGCCAGTGTCTGCGGCTGATCGCGGTCTTTCCGCTGCTGGCGGCCTACTGCTACCGTGCCTACGTCTACCGCCACCATGGCAAGACGCTGGTGCTGCGCGAACCCTCGTCCGACCTCCCCACCGCCGCCTACTTCCTCAACATACTGCGCAAGAACGGACACTACACCCCGCTCGAGGCCCAGTTGCTGGATCTGGCGCTGGTGCTGCACGCCGAGCATGGCGGCGGGAACAACTCCTCCTTCACCACGCATGTCGTCACCTCCACCGGCACGGACACCTACGCCGCCATCACGGCGGCCCTCTGCGCATTGAAGGGACCGCGCCACGGCGGTGCCAGCGGCAAGGTGGTGCGGATGATGGACGATCTGAAGAGCACGGTGAAGGACTGGCGCAACGAGAAGGATGTCGAGGGCTATCTCGACCTGCTCGTCCGCCGCGAGGGCTTCGACCGCTCGGGGCTGATCTACGGCGTCGGACACGCGGTCTACTCCGTCTCCGACCCGCGCTCGCTGATCCTGCGCGAGCAGGTGGAGCGGCTGGCGCATGAGAAGGGACTGGATGACGAGATGCAACTCTACCGCACGGTCGAGCGTCTGGCTCCCGAGGTGGTTAGCCGCCATCGCAAGATCTACAAGGGCGTCAGCGCCAACATCGACTTCTACTCGGGTTTCCTCTACCGGATGCTGGAGATTCCACCGGAACTCTACACTCCGCTCTTCGGCGTCTCGCGGATCGTCGGGTGGAGCGCCCACCGCATCGAGGAACTGGCCAACCGCGGCAAGATCATCCGTCCGGCCTACAAGAGCGTGGCGCCGCGCCGCAGCTATGTTCCGCTCGAGCAGCGTGCGCCCATAGGGCCGGCACCCAGCGGGATCCGCGCATGAGGCGGCCGCGCCCACCAGCCGATGCGGAACGCCGTGAACAGATCACGACGGAGTTGCGGCGCGAGCAGAAGGAGCGGCGCGATGGCTACCGCGAGCGCGCGCTCAAGCTGCTGCCGCATGTCTGCGCCAGTTGCGGACGCGAATTCGAGGGGCGGCGGCTCAAGGAGCTGACTGTCCACCACCGGGATCACAACCACAACAACAACCCGCCCGACGGNNTGCTCTGCATCTACTGCCACGACCACGAGCACGAGAAGAACCTTCTCGCCGGTCACTACGAGGGTGGCACAGCCCAGCGTGAAGAGCTGGCACCTTCGATCTTCAACCAGTTCGCCGCGCTGGATGCCCTGCTGCCGTCTGACGGGGAGAGCAAAGAGAAAGAGTCCGACAAGTAGGGTGGGCGGGAAGATTTTGGATTTGATTTTAGATTTGTGATTGGGGAGCTGCGCGCGGGATCATGCGCGATGCGGTGGCTGCGACTGGTTTTTTGAGCTACGGATGACGCGGATTTGCGCGGAGGGGGAGAGCTACGGATTTCGCGGATTTGCGCGGAAGGGGAGATGCTGTTAGAGGATGATGTTTTGAACCGCCAAGACGCCAAGGACGCCAAGAGGGGAATTGGTTCAACCGCAGATGTCATGCTTTGCAGGCGCATATGTCGCAGATGTCCGCGGATTTGAGTGGGTGGCTCTGGCAGGATGGTGATGGTGGGGGCGCCACCGTCGGCAATCAGCTTCGACGGGGGTCGACGGGGGTCGGCCGGGGTCGATGGGGGTTGAGTTAGCGGGCAGTCCCAGTACAGCCGCAAAGGCTTAAAAACGGCAGGCAGTGTGGGGCAGACATTCCTGTCTGCCCTCGCATGTCCGCGCAGACAGGAATGTCCGCGCCACATTGGGACACCATTCGCAGATGGCCATCGATCATGTCGCCACCTGTCGATACCCGTCGATACCTGTCGCCAGTTCCGGTAGTGCCGGAGGTCTCGAGGACGAGGACGAGGACGAGGACGAGGACGAGGACGAGGACGAGGACGAGAATCAACCCATCAGCTCTCCTGTCGCAATCGACAAAGCGTAGGGACAAAGTGCGGGACGAAGCGTAACCGACAAGGTGTAGAGACAAGGTGTGGAGACAAGGTGTGGAGACAAAGTGTGGAGACAAGGTGTGGAGACAAGGTGTGCCACTGGGCGCAGCGCAGCGCTTTTACCCTCTAAATTGCGCGCCACTGTGTGGTCGCAATAACTGCCACAGCCTACTGCCTACTGCCGCCGCCCCGCGGGGCGGCGGCCTTGGCGAAGGCTGCCTCGATGGCCTTGCGGGAGGGCGGGCCTTCCATCAGCTTCTCATCGCCGATGAAGATCGAGGGCACGTAGTAGTAGTCGTACTTGTCGGCAATGTCGGGCTGTTGCCACTCGTCAATCACCGTGAGGGGCACCTTGGCATACTCGGGATGCTCGGCCAGAATGGCGTCGATCATCTCGCGTGCCCGGTGGCAGTAGGAGCAGCCCTGGAGCACGAAGAGCTTGATTTCCTGCATGGCAGTTGGGGGTTCACTAAGCCGAGGGTGCATCGCCCCAGTCCGGTACTGGCAGCGTCTCGCCATCTTTCAACGCGGAGCGGTGGGCGGCAATGCCCATGGCCATGTAGCGCACGGATTCCCAGATGTTGATTGCCGGAATGCGGTTGTCGCGCACGGCCGAGACGAACTCGTGGGCCAGATAGGGGTGCGAGCCGCCATGGCCCCAGGGGTGGAAGTCGCTCTCGCGCAGCTCGTCCATGCTCTTTTCCGGATTGTACGCCTGCTTGAAGGCCAGCTCGACCTCGGGGGGCAGGGGATCGAACATCTCCTGCTCCTTGAGGGCGCGGTACTCAGGCTTGGGCAGTGCCTCGAGATCGATATTCGCAAAGTCGGGACGCTTGATGCTCCACCAGCGGTTCTCGGAGAAACTGCCCAGGGTGCCGAAGACGCGGAAGGTCTCGCTCTCATGGCCGGGACATCCGGGGGTCTCGCGCATCTCGCAGATGCGCACGGTCGCGCCGTTGCTCATGCGGAAGAGCGCCATCTCGTTGGAGAAGGCGCTGTCGGCAAAGAAGGGGTCGTTTGTGCGGTTGCGGTAGCCATAGGCCGTGACCTCGACCGCGTGCGCATTCATGACGCAGACGGGACCGCTGGTGGAGTGGGTGGGGTAGTGCATGGGGCCCGAGAGATGGCCGACCCGGATGTATTTCTGGCGCAGTTCCTGCCACTCGCGTCCGGGCTTGCTGTTGGCGCGCGAGGCGTTGACCTGGCGCAGGTTGCAGCCGCTATCGACGTCATGGAAGTACTCGCCCTCGGCGTAGACAAAGTCGCCGAAGCTGCCCGACTTTGCCATGCGGCGGCAGAACTGCGCCTGCGGACGGTAGTAGGTGGTCTCGCCCAGCATGTACTGCTGTCCGGTACGCTTGACGGTATCCACCAGCTTGTCGCACCAGTCGAGCGTCTCGTCGTCGTCGGGGATGCTGATGATGGGCACGGCGCTGTAGACGTGCTTGCCGCTCTCCATGGCCTGGATGCACTGTGGCGCGTGCAGCCAGGGCTGGGTGATGATCACGAGCGCATCGAAATCGGCACGGCAGATTTCGTCGAGCGACGAGAAGCAGTCGGCCTCGCTGACCTTGTCGGCATAGAAGGGATCCTTGAAAAAGCGCGCCACGCGGTCCGGCTCGGTATCGCACAGGCCGATGCGGTCAACCCAGGGGTGGTTCTTGAAGAGCGGTGCGAAACAGGAGCCGAAACTGCCGAGTCCTACGAGTCCGAGGCTGATGCCCATGGTTAATCTCCGATCAAGTGTGGTTAGGTTGTCAGATGTGTTGCAAGGCGTTGCGCATGCTGGATGGCGCTTCGGCTTCGGCCACAAAGCTCTGCCGGGCGATGTTGAGCAGCATCCCGACGGCGATCATCGAGGCCATCAGGCTTGAGCCGCCGTAGCTGACGAAGGGGAGCGCCAGCCCCTTGGTGGGCAGGCATCCCATGACCATGCCCATGTTGAAGCCCGCCTCGAAGCAGAGCAGTACCGTCAGGCCCAGTCCCAGGAAGCGCCCGAGGCGGTCGGGTGCGCGGCTGGCGATCCGGGTGCCGCAGATCAGCAGTATGCCGAAGAGCAGGATGATGATGAGCGAGGCAGCCAGGCCCAGCTCCTCGCCGGCGATGGCGTAGATGAAATCGGTATGCGCCTCGGGCAGATAGCGGTACTTCTGGATGCTGTTGTTGAGCCCCACGCCGAGGGGGCCGCCGATGACAAAGGCATTGAGCGACTGTATCGTCTGGTACGCCTGTGCGCCATCCTTTCCGAAAAGTCCGGCCAAAAAGTCCATCATGCGCCCCCTGCGGTGCGCGTCCTTGAGCAGGATGAGCACCAATCCGCCGATTGCCACCGGCACGGAGGCGAACATGTAGCTCAGCCGCGTGCCTGCCGCCAGAAAGACCGTGGCGGCCACGACCACGATTACCGCTGTCGCGCCCAGGTCGGGTGCCAGGAGTATGGGAGCCGTCATCACCGCCACGATCAGCCCCGGGATAAGAAATCCGCGCAGGAAGCTGGATGATCGCGGCCCCACGCGGTCGAACCAGGTGGACAGAACGATCAGGATGCTGATCTTGGCGAACTCGCTCGGCTGCACACTGTAGATGCGGAGGTCGATCCACCGGCGGCTGCCCTTGACTACGGGAAAGAGAAAAACCGCGCAAAGACCGGCCAGCGTCAGGATCGTGATAAGTGTCAAAACCCAGGGGCGCGACCAGAAGTGGTAGTCGATCCGCGCCACCACTATACCCACGCACAGGCTCAACGCCAGGGCGATTCCCTGGCGTATCACAAAATGGTTGGGGCTGTTCCGGTAGTAGGTCGAGCTGGCGCTATAGACCAGGATGAGGCCTGCGGTCACGAGCAGGGCCAGCGCACAAAGAAAGAGTGTGACAGTCCGCCGCACGCCGCAGGTTCCCTAGTCAATCAGTTGTCCGTCGGTGCCGGCGGGATCTTCAGCACGGTGCCGGGTGTCAGCTCATGGCTCGTCAGGTTGTTGGCGGCCTTGAGGGCTTCGAGGCTCACGCACCAGCGTACGGCCACGGAGTATAGATCCTCGCCATTGGCCACGATGTGGGTCTGGTAACCGGTGGTCTCCGCAGGCTTGGCAGCGGTCGGTGCAGGCAGGGGCGGAACCGGTGGTGCATCGGGTGCCGCAGGCGCTTCAATGACCGGAGCGGCCGGCGTCGGCAGCTCGAGCGCGTCAAGCGTCGGGGTGGGCGGTGCAACCGGAGCCGGCTGCTTAACCTGCTGGGGCGACTGCGCCGGGGGCTTCGCCGTCGTGAGCGACTTTACCGTCGCGGTGGTCTTGCCACCTGGGATGACCAGCTTCTGGCCGGCGAAGATGCTGTCGCTCGTCAGGTTGTTGGCCTTCTTGAGATCGGCGGTCTTGATGCCGTGGCGATGGGCGATGACCGAGAGCGAGTCGCCGGCCTTCACCGTGTAGCCGCCGGCGGCTGCCTTGGCCGCGGACTTGGCGGGGAGCGCACGGGCGGGCTTGGCGACATCCACCTTGCCGGGAAGCTGGATGACCTCGCCCACCAGCAGGCGGTTGGGGTTGATGCCGGGGTTGACGGCCGCCACATCCTGCCAGCGCAGCTTGTAGCGGTAGGCAATGCCGGAGAGGGTGTCGCCCGCCTTCACGGTATAGGAGGTGGTCAGTTCGGGACGCGCCACTGGCGCGGGGGGTGTCACGGGCCGCGTAGTGGCGACTGGACTCTCGATAACGACCGGTTGCACCACCTCTATCGGTGCCGGCTCGAGCGCCTCTGGCATCGGACGCAACCGCATGTCCTCAGCCTCTCCGCCGCTATGGATCGTGGAACAGCCCTGTACCAGGCCGAACCCGATCACGGCGGCTACGCCAAAAATAATCCTGGTGAAACCATTGCTCTTCATCTCGCTTTTCCTCGTCATGCCGTCTTTTACAACCTCTGCACCAGGCGGGCGAAACAGTCGCCACGCTGCGCATACCCGTCAAACTGGTCGAAGCTGGCGCACCCCGGGGAGAGCAGGACTGCCTCTCCGGGTGCCGCCTCGAGTGCCGCCTGCGCCACGGCCCTCGCCATGTCGCCGCAGTCGGCACAATCAACCACCGGCGACCATGCCTTCAATAGGGCATGGGTCGATTCGCCAATAAGATAAACCTTTTTGACTCTTAATGCCAGCACCTCTTTTACCGCGTCCAGATCGTACTCTTTCAAGCGCCCGCCCGCGATAAGACGTACTGGTTCAAGTGTCATATTAAGGGCTGCCGCCAGTGCTGTCAAACTAGTTGCCTTGGAGTCGTTAATATATACCACACCATTGTGCGTGCCAAGGCGCTGCATGCGGTGGGGCAGGGGGCGGAAGGCCGCCAGCCCGGCCCCGATCTGCGCGGGCATCAGGCCGCAGGCGCATAAGGCTCCGGCTGCGGCGGACGCCGCCTTGCCGAGCACCGGATTGTCGAACCAGGTCCCTGCAAAATCCAGTGTGACGGCTGTACCACCGGCCTCGCCCGTGATGCGGCCTGGCGTGTAGCGCCACGAGGCATCGCCACTGCTGCCGAAGGTCTGTACCGCGAGTCCGGGCGGCAGCGGCTTCGGTACATCCATCCCCTCCGGCAGCATCGCGTGATCGCCGGCACCCTGCTGCGCGAAGAGGCGGAACTTGAGCCGCGCGTAGGTCTCCATTGTACCGTGCCGGTCCAGATGGTCAGCCTGCAGGTTCAGCAGGATCGCCACATCGGGGCGGAAGGCCGCCACCTGCTCCAGTTGAAAGGAACTCACCTCTACCACTGCCCACGGCAGGGCGGGGTGATCCAGCACGCAGGCGCTCAGCGGCAGGCCGTAGTTGCCGGCCGGCACGGCTTCCAGCCCGGCGGCCGTCAGGGTCTCGGCACAGAGTTTCACGACCGAGCTCTTGCCCTTGCTGCCGGTTACCGCCAGCAGTTTGCCACGCCAGAAGGCGTAGCCCAGCTCCATCTCGCCGGCCACGGGGATGCCGCGCTCCGCGCAGGCACGCAGCCAGGGGTGCTCCGGCGCGAACGATGGACTGGCGATGCAGAGCGTGAAGGGCTCGTCCGGCAACGTCTCGCCCACGCCGCCCCGCAGCAGCACGCCGCTCCCCGCCAGCGCTTCGCGTGCCTGTGTGAGTTGCGCCTCCGGGGCCGCGTCCAGCAGTGTCACGCACCCGCCATGCAGCGCCAGCAGCCGTGCCGCGGCGATGCCGCTGACGCCCCCCCCCAGCACGCAGGCGCGCTGATGGACGAATCTGGCCGTATCCTTCATGGCGTAGCACCATCCTTCCGCGCCGGTTCGGCAGGTACGCCTTGCTGCCAGCGTGCCACCGCCCGCTCCAGATGCACGCCGCGGGAGGCCTTCAGCAATACCCAGTCGCCCGGCACGGCCAGTGCGGCCAGTGCCTCGCCCGCCGCATCGGCGTCCGCCACCCGCACGATCTTTCCGCAAAAACCGTGTTCAAGCGCGGCCTCGGCAATCCATGCGCCCGCAGCGCCCACGGCTATGAGCACCTCGCATCCGCTGGCCGCCACGGCGGTACCGCTCGCGGCATGGAAGGCCGCCGCATTGTCGCCTAACTCGCGCATTTCGCCCAGCACCAGCAGCCGCCGGTGTCCCTCGGCCACCCGTGCGAAGGTCCTGATGGCGGCCTCCATGGAGACGGGATTGGCGTTGTAGGCGTCGTTGACAATCGTCACACCGCGCCACTCGCTCTGCTCCCAGCGCATGGTCATGCGCGGCAGCCGCGGCAGGGCCTCGGCAATGGCCTCCCACGGTACATCGCAGGCGCGTGCCGCAGCCACGGCCAGCAACGCGTTTAGCACCTGGTGCTCGCCGGGAACGCCGAGCCGCAGTTCGATCACGCCGTCCACGGCCGCACCCTGCACGCGGAAACTCCCCGTGCGCGCATCAATCGCCGTGGCCTGGTAGTCGGCCGCGGCACCCGCGCGGCTCACCGTGATCACGCGTGCGCGCGTCTGCAGCCGCAGGAAGTCGAATAGCGGTGCATCCGCATCCAGCACGGCGAATCCCGACTGCGGCACGGCGCGCAGCAGCTCGGCTTTCTCATCGGCAATGGCCTCGATCTTGCCAAAGAACTCGAGATGCACCGGGCCGATCATGCTGATAATCGCCGCGTCGGGCTCCAGCACGCCGCAGAGCGGACGCAGCTCGCCGGGATGGCTGATGCCGAGCTCGAAGACTCCGTACCCGGTCTGACGCGGCATCTGCAGCAGGCTGAGCGGCAGGCCGATGTCGGTATTGAAGTTGCCGCAGGTGGCGGCGGTGGGATAGGTGCTCGCCAGCAGCGCGGCCGTCCACTCCTTGACCGTGCTCTTGCCGACACTGCCGGTGACGCCGATCATGAAGGGGGCGACGGCGCGGCGGTAGCCTCGGCCGAGATCCATCAGCGCCGGTAGCGTCGCGGGCACGCGCAGCAGGTGCCGTGATGTATCCGCCGCGGTTTCCGGCTGCCAGCCGGCCTGCACCAGCGCACCGGCAGCGCCCGCCTGCAAGGCCTGCGCCACGAAGGCATGACCATCAACCGTCGCGCCCGGCAGGGCCACGTAGAGGTTGCCCGGACGGATGGCGCGGCTGTCGTGCATCACGCCGCGGATGATTTCCGGTGGCGCATCCCAGGTTCCGCCGCACCAGGCAGCCAGTTCATGCGGATCGAAGGGCTGATCCGTCAGCAGGGGCGTGGTGACTTTAGCGGACATTGGCGGCTAGACTCCTGGCTTCGGCACGGTCGTCGAAGGCCGTTACGCGGTGGTTGGCCTCCTGGTAGGTCTCGTGCCCCTTGCCGGCGATGAGCACGATGTCGCCGGCCTTGGCGATCTCCAGGGCGCGCGCGATGGCGGCGCGCCGGTCCGGCTCGACGATGAAGTCGTGTCCCTCCATACCGGCGGTGATTTCGGCGATGATCGCCAGCGGATCCTCGGTGCGCGGGTTGTCGGAGGTCACAATCGCCTGGTCGGCGAGTGTGGCGGCGACACGGCCCATCAGCGGGCGCTTGGCGCGGTCGCGGTCGCCACCGCAGCCGAAGACGACGATCAGGCGGCGTGGTGCGATCTCGCGCAGTGTGCGGAGCACGTTGGCCAGGGCGTCGTCGGTGTGGGCGTAGTCCACAAAGATGGAGGCGGGGTGGGGCGTCTCGATCTTCTCGAGCCGTCCCCAGCGCGGACGTGCGCGGCGCAGGGTGCCGGTCACGCTCTCCAGCGGGATGCCGGCACCAAGCGCCAGACCGGTCACGCAGAGCACGTTGGCCACGTTATAGCGTCCCAGCAGGGCCGCCTCGAGGCGTACCTCGCCTGCGGGGGTGACGAGTGTGAAGTGCGAGCCCTGCGCATCCAGCATGAGGTCGGCGGCGCGGATATCCGCCTCGCCCTCCAGACTGTAGCTTATGGGACGCAGTCCGAGGCGCGCGGCGTCGTCGAGCAGCCGCGCACCGTAGGGATCGTCGCGGTTGATCACAGCCGGCGCACCGGGGTTCTCTTCGGCCATCTGCTCGAAGAGGCGGCGCTTGGCGGTGAAGTAGCTCTCGAAATCCTGGTGGTAGTCGAGGTGGTCGCGCGTCAGGTTGGTGAAGGCCGCCCCGGCGAAGCGCATGCTGCCGGTGCGGTGCTGGTCGAGCGCGTGCGAGGAGACCTCCATGACGGCCGCCGTGCAACCATCGCCGCGCATGGAGGCCAGCAGGCCCTGAAGCTCGCAGCTATCCGGGGTTGTCCGTGTGGCGGCTATCACGCGCTCGCCGTAGGCGTACTCGACGGTGGAGATCAGGCCGGTCTTGCGTCCGGCGTCCTGTAGGGCATCGCGGAAGAGACCGGCCACGGTGGTCTTGCCGTTGGTGCCGGTGACGCCGTAGACCGCGAGTGTGTGCGACGGATTCTGGTGGATGGTGCAGGCCATGCGCGCCAGGGCGGCGCGTGCGTGGGTCAACTGGATCCAGAGCGGCCCGGTGGGTGGCGGCGGGCGTTCCGACGCGATGGCCACGGCGCCGCGGCCCACGGCCTGCTCGATGTGACGGTAGCCCTCGTCGCGGGTGCCGCTGATGGCTACGAAGAGGTCGCCGGCACGCGTCTGGCGCGAATCGCAGGAGACGCCCGTGACTTCCAGAGTGTCGGGCGCTGTGCGCGTCACGACCTCCACCTGCCGTAGTAAATCCGTGAGTTTCATAGTGCCTCCAGCTCGGCGTCCGACGGTGCCGTGATGGGTAGTTCAAGATAGCGCGCCACGACGAGGGCCAGCCGCGAGAAGACGGGGGCCGAGACGGCACCGCCCGTCCGCAGACCGCGGGGGCGGTCGATGACCACGAGCATGCCGAAAACGGGATCCTCGGCGGGCACGAAACCGACGAACGAGGCCCAGTAGTCGGTCTGCGAATAGGCGCCGTTGACCACCTGCTGCGCCGTGCCGGTCTTGCCGGCGATGGTGTAGCCCTCGACGGCCGCGCGGCGTCCCGTGCCCCCCTCGGTAACCGAGACGAGCATTTCGCGCACCTGGGCGGCGACTGCCGGCCGGATGGGGCGCCCGATAACCGTCGGGCCGTTTTGCAGGATCGTCTCGCCGCTCGGGGAGACAACCTTTGAGACCACATAGGGACGCATGAGGTGCCCGCCGTTGGCGATTGTGCAGTAGGAGTTGAGCATCTGCAGTGCGGTTACCGAGACGCCCTGGCCGATCGCGATACGGGTTGGCGTGACCGTTGACCAGCGCGAGGACGGCTTTAGGAGGCCACGCGCCTCGCCCGGGAGATCGATGCCCAGCGGCTCGCCGAAACCGAAGCCGCGCAGGTAGCACTCCATGCGCCGGTTGCCCAGTAGCAGCCCGATCATGGCGGCACCGATGTTGCTCGACTTCTTCAGGATGGTGCGCACATCCACGCGACCGTAGACCTTGTCGCGCAGAATATGGCCACCATAGTGCCACGAGCCGTGACCGACATCGAAGACCGAGTCGGGTGTGATAAGCCCCTCGTTAAGTGCGGCGGCCACAATTATCGACTTCATGGTCGAGCCCGGCTCGTAAACTGAGCAGATGTTGGGGTTGTTCCAGACTTTCGAGGGCACATCGCGGTAGTGTGACGGGTCGAAGTCGGGGAGCGCGGCCATGACGAGTATCTCGCCGGTCTTGACCAACTGCACGATGACCTGCCCGCCGACGGCATTGGCGTGCGCCACGCCCTCCGCCAGAATCTCCTCCGCCTTCTTCTGCAGCGTCTGGTCAATGGTAAGGTGGACGTGGGCACCGTCTATCGGGTCTGCGGTGGTGGCGCGGCGCGAGCGGATTTCGTACCCGTCGCCGTCCCGCGTGCTTTCGATGAAGCCGTCTGTTCCCCGCAGGTACCGGTTGTACTGCCACTCGATGCCGGCCAACCCATCCTCATACCGGTTCACGAAGCCGATGACATGCGAGAGACAACGTCCCAGCGGATACTGCCGCCGCATCACGCGTTCCAGCCCCACGCCGCTGTAGATGGTCTTGTTGGTCACCAGTTCAAGCGCGCGGTCGTCGAAGCTGATGCCCTGCACCATGTACTTGGAGCGGCGCGAACGGAAGTCCAGCAGCACCGCATCGGTGTCGCGCCCGGTCAGCTCCGCGACGACCGAGGCGATCCTGGGCACGTTGTGGTTTGTGGCAAGGCAGGAGTAGTCGAGAAAGATGCGTCGGCCGGGCTGTGTAATGGCCAGCGGCCGCCCCGCGCGGTCGTATATGAACCCGCGCGCGGCGGGCAGACTGCGCTTCAAGACAAAACGATTGCGGGGTGTGTGGTCACCCAGATGCAGGTGGGCAGCCCGCACGACCAGCAGCAGGTACCAGCCGAGCAACAGGGCGGGTACGGCCCAGAAGCGCAACCTTTGGCCTTTCACCGGCATCTTTCTCCCCCGCCGCCCGTCCATTGGGACGGGCGATGATGCTAGCGGTTGGCAAACTGGTCGCGCGGACGGTAGTCGCCACCGGACGCGGCATCAAGGCGCACGACCTGCTCGCCACGCGGCAGTGTCATGTCCAGGCCATGACGGTTGAGTGCAAGCTCGATCTGATCACTGGTGGTCATCAGGCTCCAGCGGTTCTGCTCGCGGCGCAGCTTGAAGGCAATGTCCTCCTGCTCGCTCTCCAGGGCGCGGATATTCTCGCTGATCCCACGGCATGCGGTGTCGGCCAGCACGTAGATGAGGCCGAAGCCGAGCATCACCAGCAGCAGACTGGCCCAGCGCCGCGGCATTGATACGGCGGAGTGGAGCTTTCTTTTGCGGTTGCGCCTTGTTCTTTTAGTGAGTCTCATACAATTTCTCCTGTGTAAGTTGTCTTCAGGGTGCTCTGGGGCACCCGATCCCTAAAACTCTCTTCGCCGCCTGCCGGGCGGCTGACGGCACGCAGTTTGGCGCCGCGTGCGCGCGGGTTGCGGCGCACCTCTTCTTCCGCGGGCCGCATGGCGCGGCGCGCGACCCAGGTCATGCGCGGCAGACGCCCTTCCCAGCGCGAGCCGCCCTGCTGCAGCGAAATCTCGCGTCCCACGTGCTCCGTGAAGGTCTGCTTGACCAGGCGGTCGTTCAGGCTCTCGAAGGTGATGACGGCCATCCGTCCACCCGGACGCAGGCGCGTCAGCGCCGCCTCGAGCGCCGCCTCCAGCGCCTCCAGCTCGCCATTCACGGCCATCCGCAGCGCCTGGAAGACGCGCGTGGCCGGATGCCGACGGTAGTTGCCGCGCCCGCCAAGGGCGCGCGTGACAACCTCCGCCAGATGCAGCGTGGTCGTGATCGGCCGCCGTTCGCGCTCGCGGATGATCGCGCGGGCTATCCGCATGGCGCCCGGCTCCTCGCCCAGCGTGCGGAAACACTCCGCCAGCCCCTCCGCGTCGAGGCGCGCCAGCAGCTCCGCGGCCGTCTCGCCGCGTGTCGGATCCATTCGCATGTCGAGCGGGCCGTCCCGCATGAAGCTGAAGCCGCGCTCCGCCTCGTCAAGCTGCCCCGAGGAGACGCCCGTGTCGATCACAACGCCGTCCAGCGCCGGAAAGCCGTGCTCATCCGCCAGTACACCCAGATCGGCATGGTTGCCCTGCACGCAGACCGCGGCACCCGGCGCTGCCTCCTGCAGGCGCGCCGAAGCGCGCGCGATGGCTACCGGATCGCGGTCGATGCCCAGCAGACGGCCCCCGGGAGCGGCACGGCGCAGGATCTCGACGGCATGGCCGGCCTCGCCCAGGGTGGCGTCCAGATAGACGCCGCCGGGACGGACTGCCAGGCAGTCTACTGTCTCCTGCAACATGACCGGAATATGCATGGTGCCACCTGCATGGTTAAAAACCTATCTCCCTGGCCGCATCGGCGAACTTCTCGAAGGCTTCCTGCTCTGCCGGTGCCGACTCCTCCGCCCATACCTGGATACGGTTGAAGGCTCCGATCAGTGCCAGGTCACGCTTCACGCCTATGCGGTTAAGCAAGGTATCGCAGATCCTGATGCGGCCCTGCGAATCAACATCCAGCGTCTCCGAAATCGAGCCTACCCAGGTCACGAACTCCGAGACCCGCTTATCGGTCAGCGCCGAAGCACGCAGCTTGTCGAGACGGGCCTCGAGCTCATCCGGCGGAAAGATGTTGAGGCAGTTGAGCCGGTTGAGGTCCGGGAGGACGTAGACATAGGTAGGGTTGCCCATGCGGTTGCGGAAAGTCGCCGGAATCGTGATCCGCCGCTTGGGGTCAAGACGGCAGGGAAAACGCCCCAGTAGCGAACCGGCGCGCCCCTGCGATACAACCTTGTCGTCTCCGTCTGACATTTCTTGACCTTTGGTGCCACCATTAAACACTTTCTGACACCGCAAGTCAATAGGTGTAGCGCTCTTTTTTCATCTTTTTTTTATCCGGCCATGGGCGGGACGCCCATGCCACGGGCGCTTCAGCCGGAACCCTTGCCTGCGGGCATGTGGCACGGGCATCCTGCCCGTGATCCATCCATGGGCGGGACGCCCATGCCACGATGGTTTTGCAAGAGACTCCCGGCTTTCGGCTCCCGGCTTTCGGGTTTCGGGTTGGCCGTGGGGGCGGGGATACGGTATGATAGCACCTAACCCGCGACACCTCCAGCGCCCGGCTTTGTCGGGCCGACCTCCGTGTCCGCCAACAGAGACTGCTTCCGATAAAGTTACCGACAAAACGACAAAGTGAACCCTTACCCAAGACTTCTCCGCGGCTCGCGCCCGCCCAGAGCCTTTTTCGTTGTGGCGGATCTCCGTATCCGCCTCCGGAGACGACTTTCGACAAAGCGTAGGGACAAAGTGGGGGGACGAAGCGTAGCCGACAAAGCGTGGAGACAAAGTGTGGAGACAAGGTGTTGAGACAAGGTGTGCCACTGGGCGGC
>LSQX01203373.1_pt1 | contig 15356 bp, 16 predicted proteins | sample 654561 | NCBI WGS metagenome assembly LSQX01 (sample SAMN04489861, study PRJNA283612) | anaerobic digester metagenome | isolation source: 4 biogas reactors fed with cattle manure at either 37C or 55C with and... | place: Denmark: Kongens Lyngby | collected 2014 | reverse complement strand
GAGTGGTATATCCGTTCCTGTAAGCAGATTAAGTATATGTTCCCGAAGGCTCATGCGGCTGCTTATGTTATGATGGCATTTCGTATAGCATACTTTAAGATATATTATCCGCTTGCCTACTATGGCGCTTACTTTTCTATTCGTGCATCTGCATTTAACTATGAGCTTATGTGCCAGGGAAAAGAGCATTTGGAAGGCGTGATGGCAGACTACAAACGTAGAACAAGCACCCTCACCAAGAAAGAGCAGGACACATATCGTGATATGCGTATAGTTCAGGAAATGTACGCAAGAGGAATTACATTTACACCTATAGATATATATAGTGCCGATGCCTACAGATTCCGAATTGTTGGAGATAAGATTATGCCATCCTTTAAATCAATAGACGGCATGGGAGACATGGCCGCTAACGGTGCAGTAGAAGCCGCAAAGAATGGAAAATTCCTATCCCGAGATGATTTCAAGGTACGCTCTAAGGTTAGCTCAACAGTAGTTGACACCATGGCAAGGCTAGGCCTCCTTGGAGACCTCCCCCAATCGAATCAAATGTCCTTGTTGGATTTCTTGTAAAACTTTTGTAATGGTGCCGTAATGGTGCCGTAATGGTGCCTGCCGTAATGGTGCCAGGCACCATTACGAAAGTATTACATACCTGTAACATACCTGTAATGGTGCCTGACACCATTACGACACCATTACGGAAATGTAACAAAAAAGCAACCAGAGAATTCTGGTTGCTTTTTTAGCAGCTCGTAGGGGAATCGAACCCCTGTTTCCGCCGTGAGAGGGCGGCGTCTTGACCCCTTGACCAACGAGCCGGAACATTACTTATAATATACTATTCCCTAACAAAATGCAAGTGCTATTTTATTATTTTTTTGTTTCCCTTTCTTTGGTAATAGTGGTAAAATATAGGGGATACAGTCGGATTATGAATTTGTGTATGATAAGGAGATGGAGATGAATATTGAGGTAAGTAATGAGGAAATCAAAAGTAGCAATGAAGAGACAGAGAATACTAATAAACTTAAGGTTCCTATTCCAGTCATCTTACTCTTACTTGTAATATTAGCTCTTAGTATGATAGGAATGCTAAGATTTCCACAGGTATTGAAGGACTATAAGGTATACAAAACTGCAAAAGAACGTATACAAAATGGAGAAACGGCTGATACATTATTTGATCTATATGACCTTGCAGAAAAATATCCTGATTCTCTTCCAATTATTATAAGGACAGTGGAGCAATCCTTGGAGAACGGATATTATGAACAAGCTGCATATATTCATGATACATATATGGTAGGAAAGACCTTATCAGATTCTTTGTATGACTGGACTAATATGTATATATCATGGCTGGATAAGTATTTTAATACCCTAGAGCAAATTAATATAATATATGAGGAGTCAGCAGTTGAGGAAATAGGCAGTTATGATTATGATAATATTCGCAAAGAGCTTAATAGCCAATTATATAAGGAGGCTTATAATCATGCTGTTGTTTATTATTATCTAGCAATGATTGATGAGAGTATCGACAATGCTATAGATTATTTGGAGAAAGGTTATGAAATAGATCCGAATTGTTTTGATACTCGTGTTCAGCTAGGCTTAAGGTATCGAAGAAATAGAGATTTTAAAAAAGCAAGAGCATTTGCTAACGAAGCTTTAAGCAAAGACAAATCTGATCCCGGTGCTTTGCGCTCTATAGCTATATTGGATCTTCTTGAAGGAAATCTAGAAGAAGCCCTTGTAAATGCCGAAGCTGCATATGATTCTTATTCTGACGGGGTGTTTGTGCGAGATACCTATATGATAGTTTTATTTTTTAACGGTATGAATGAGGAGGCCAATATAATTAAGAGTGAGATAGTAGAAGTTAGTGGCAGTATAGATGAAGATACTCAGGAACTATTAGATGGTAAAATTACCTTAGAAGAATTATATGTGGAAGGGTAGGTGTTTAGTGTGATTATTCCAGGCTATATTATATCTATTTTGACATTTCCGGGTGTTATTGTACATGAACTAGCTCATCAGCTGCTTTGTTATGTGTGCGGAATCAAGGTAATAAAAGTTAAGTATTTTCAGTTTGATAATCCTAGTGGTTATGTTGTACATGAGGGAACGGATCGTCCTGGAAAAGTATTTATCACCTCTATGGGACCGTTTATTATCAATACATTGTTGGGGATATTAATAATCCTGCCTGCATCCATTGAATTTTTTGCTTTTAAGGTTAATACTAATTATCTCAACCTTTTTAATGTATGGGCAGGATTTTCTATACTTATGCATGCTTTTCCCAGCTCAGGAGATGCAAAGGTCATGGTTCAACAGATATTGAAAAACAAGGATGTGAACATAATCATAAAAATTTTTGTAGCCCCATGGATTGCTTTAGCTTATATAGGTGCGGCTGGCTCTGTGGCTTGGCTTGATGCGATTTATGCTACTGCTGTAGCAATGCTAATTCCTAATTTACTTATAAAGCTGTTCTGATGCTTATATAATTTATAACTAAAAATAATAAATTATATAAGAAGAAAATGGGGGTATCAGTATTGACAAGACTTTATAAATAATATAACTTTGTAGCATGATACTTTTTGACATATCTTATTCATAGAAAGAGGAGATATTAATTATGAAGCTTGTCTATAAAGGGAAAACCAAGGATGTCTATACACAGCCAGACGGAAATTATCTATTAAAGTTTAAGGATGATGTAACGGGAGCAGATGGTGTTTTTGATCCAGGTGCAAACACAGTAGGATTAACCATAGATGGGGCAGGAAAAGCAGGTCTTAAGTTGACAAAGCTATTCTTTGAAAGACTTAAAAGTGAAGGTATTCCTACTCATTATGTCGACTGTGATATTGATGCTGCAACCATGACCGTTAAGCCTGCGACTATGTTTGGTAAAGGCGTCGAGGTAATCTGTAGATACAGAGCTGTAGGAAGCTTCATGCGTCGTTACGGTATGTATGCTAAGGAAGGTCAACACTTAGATGCATTTGTAGAAGTTACCTTAAAGGATGACGAGCGTCAAGATCCCCCTATTAATGAGGATGCACTCCATATGCTCGGAATACTTACAAGAGACGAGTATTCAGTACTTAAAGATCTTACAGTTAAGATATCAGACATAGTAAAGGATGAGCTTTCCAAGAAGGGTATTGAATTATACGATATTAAGCTAGAGTTCGGACGTATCGGTGAGGATAAGCACATTGCACTTATCGATGAAATCTCCGGTGGCAATATGAGAGCATATAAGGACGGCAAATACATTGAGCCTCTTATGCTGGAGAAGTTAATGATTTCGTAATGGTGCCGTAATGGTGCCGTAATGGTGCCAGGCACCATTACGAAAATATATATAATTTATTACTAATATATTAACAAATAGCTCATTGATAATTGAATATCAATGAGTTTTTTTGTTATGGCAATTATCAATATTCACAATGATTGGCTTAAATTATCATAGTCTTGCACAATATACATAATATGTAAAATGTGTTATGATATCTCATATATTACTTTATTTCTTTCATTCTTTCATTCTGATTAATATATTAACCAAGTTTATATCCACATCAATAATTATTCTGCTTTATAATCCAAAATATTTAAATTTATTCAAAATATTAATCCAAATAATGTTTATTTATGTTTGAATTTTTTCATGAGAGGAGGAATCATTATAGGTCGAAAAATAAGAGAATGGTACCCAGGTGCTGTATACCATGTTGTGACAAGAGGAAATCGTAAAGAAGACATTTTCTTAAGTAAGGAAGATTACAGGCAATATATGAGTTATTTAAACCTTGTCTGCAAAAAGCATCCATTCAAATTATATAGTTATTGTTTGATGGGGAATCATGTACACCTGCAAATGGCAACCATAGACTGTGAGATATGGAGAATAATGAGGGGAGTTAATTGGTTATATTCAATGTATTTTAATGAGAAATATGGATTAGTGGGACATTTATTTCAGGATAGGTATTTTGCTGAGCTTATAAAAACAGAGTCTTATCTCTTACAAACAAGTCGATACATACATCTTAATCCTGTAAAGGCTGGTTTTGTAGATAAACCATTAAAATATCTTTGGAGCAGTTATGGAGTCTATATGGGTTTACGAAGGGACGCTTTAGTTTCTGAGGAAATTATTCTTGGATGTATGTTTAATGGTAGTAGAGTCTTGTATAAGGAATATGTAGAATGTGAGGATGAGGAAGGAGGGAATAAAACTGGAACAGTAGACATAGTATAAGCCAAGTTAGTTGACAATATGTAAATTAATTCATATAATAAGTTTACATATTGTAAACTTTAGGATTATAAAGGAGTGAAGAGATGAAAAAGCAGAGCGCATTTTCAAGGAATTTAAAGTTGGCTCGTAAAGTTAGAGGTTTTACTCAACGGGATATGGCCAAGAAATTGGATGTTTCTAATTCCACTTACTGTCTTTATGAAAAGGGTGAACGAGAACCTAATGTCAATACAATAGAAAAGATAGCACATATTCTATATGTTTCAATTGATGAGCTATTTGGTCTATATAATTTTGGAACAGAGAATCTGATAAAGGAGACATCAAAATCATTTAATATTAGACCGCATATTACATGGCAGGAGTATTATGATCTCCCTGATGGAGAGCATGCAGAACTTATTAATGGAGAGCTCTATTATATGGCAGCACCGAGTAGAGTGCATCAGAAGATTGTAATGGAATTATCTTATGCCCTTGTTTCCTATATAAAAGATAGAAAAGGAAAATGTGAGGTGTATCCGGCTCCATTTGCAGTAAAGTTATCTGAAGAGGAGAATACTATTGTTCAACCAGATATCTCTGTTATTTGTGATAAAAAGAAATTGGATGATAGAGGTTGTAACGGTGCTCCTGATATGGTTGTTGAGATACTGTCTTCATCCACCAAAGATTATGATAGTATAGATAAGTATAAGCTTTACAAAGAATATGGTGTAAGAGAATATTGGATTATTGACGCTGTCACAAAGAAAGTTATGGTGTCTTTATTAGATGGTGAATTTAGAATGCCCAATATTTATGGTGTTGGTAGTAGTGCAAAGGTAGAAATATTTGATGATTTATATATTAGTATAGATGATATTCTGTAACAATTTCGTAATGGTGCCTGGCACCATTACGAAATTGTTAATTGTTAGCCGGATTTATTCATAAATTATTAATGGTGCCTGGCACCATTACGGGCACTGTTACGGACACCGATTATTTGAGCTCACGTCTTACGGTGGTGAACATGGTTGCGTAACAGGCGATTCCGCCTATAAAGTTGGATATGGGTTCGGCGAGGAATACACCGTCTGTGCCTAGACCAAACATGGTCGGAAGAAGTAGTGTTAGTGGGATTACTATGATGACTTTACGAAGTAGGGAAAAGAATATAGCATGTTTGGATTTTCCAAGAGCAACGAAGGTGGCTTGACCTGAAAATTGTAGAGGCATCATAAAAAATCCATAGAAGTAAATACGAAGGGCGGGAAGCCCTTTTTCTATTAGTTCTAGATCTCTATTGAATATTTTTATGAATATATCAGGGAAAATATTGAGTATTCCCCAAGCAAGAAGGGTATAAATTATACTTACCACAGTCATAAATTTTATGGATGTGCGCACTCTGTCATATGCGCGGGCTCCATAGTTAAAGCTGATTACTGGTTGTGTAGCATTAGTAAAGCCGTTTACAGGCAGCATAATTATTTCTCTTATGGAATTGATTACTGTCATGATTCCGACGTAAAGATCTCCACCGTAAAATTGAAGGCTGGTATTGCATATGATTTGAACGGCGCTATTGGTAGAGGCCATAATAAATCCAGAGAAACCGAGGGATACGATTCTATGGACACGGCTCCTTAGCAGTTTGAAATGGCTAACCTTAAGTCGTAATATGGTCTTCTTTCCGCATAAGAACATTATAATCCAGACAGAAGACACGAACTGTGAAATGATGGTCGCAATGGCCACCCCTTTTACTCCCATATCGAAAACAAATATAAAGATTGGGTCAAGAATTATATTTAGCACGGCACCGATAACGACGGTTAACATGCCTATTTTGCCGAAGCCCTGGGCATTTATAAAGCTATTCATGCCTAGACCAATCATAACAAAGACGCTTCCCAAAAGATAAATGGTAATGTAATCATTTGCATAAGGAAATGTCACATTACTTGCTCCGAATAAATGTAAAAGTGGGTTCTTAAAGATAAGCCCCAGAATCGTGAGTAGAAGTCCGAATATAACTAACATGATGAAGGAATTGCCCATTATGGCTTCAGCCTCTTTTTTGTCTCCCTTACCCCTAGCGATAGAGCTTAAGGGGGCACCTCCCATGCCAAAAAGGTTGGTAAATGCAATAATTATTGAGACTATGGGTAAGGTTAATCCTATGCCTGTCATAGCCTGTGTTGCATTTTCGGGCATCATTCCAATGTAAATCCGGTCTACTATATTATAAAGCAAGTGAACTACCTGCGCTAAGATCATAGGGGCCGCTAGTTTTAGTATGGCTTGTATTACGCTTCCCTTAGAAAAATCATTTTCATTCTTCAACATTATCTTCCTTTTTATAATTAGTCTGTACATATCTGTAGTTTTATCAATTCATTTCAATTACAATATATATAGTAACATAAAATTAGTGTATATGTCGATGACTGACGATGGTACCAGGTGCAGCCTGAAATGGTACCAGGTACAGCCTGAAATGGTACCGGGTACAGCCCAAATCTGTACCGGGTACAGCCCAAATCGGTACCTGGTACCGAATACTGGTACCGAATACAATTGACATGTAACCATCACATTGTTAAGATTATTTTAAGTTTTACATCAACCCATACTTAAGAAACGTATTTTAGAATTAGATATCGGTGACAAGAGGGAGGGAAAATCCTCCATTCTATGTAGTGTTATTATTATTTCATTGAAGGAGGATTACTTGTATATGGACTCTGCGAAAATATTGGTGGCAGATGATGATAGGGAGATTGCCGGGGCTATTGAAAAGCTTTTAGTCAGGGAAGGATATGAGGTGGTTAAGGCTTACAACGGCATGGAGGCTCTGGATGCATTGGTATCCAATCAGGTACAGCTGATTATACTGGATATCATGATGCCTAAGCTGGATGGACTGTCTACTATGATGAAGATAAGAGACAGCAAGAACATCCCGATTATTCTTTTGTCAGCCAAATCGGAGGACTCTGACAAGATCCTTGGGCTTTCTATGGGGGCTGATGATTATGTTACTAAGCCATTTAACCCGCAGGAGCTTGTAGCAAGGGTAAGGAGTCAGCTGAGAAGATATCTGCAGCTTGGTGACAAGGACAGTGCAAGTTCGCAATCAAAGCTCATTATAGGAGGCCTATGCCTAGACGCTGAAAAGGCAGAGCTTACTGTGGATGGCGAGCCGGTTAAGCTGACGGCCAAGGAATTCAAGATACTAGAGTTTCTTATGAGAAATGCCGGATGTGTATTCTCTGCAGAGCAGATATATGAGCGGGTGTGGCAGGAGACAGCCTATTCGGTTGAAAATACTGTCATGGTCCATATCAGACGCATTCGTGAGAAAATTGAAATTAATCCGAAGGAACCGAAATATTTAAAGGTGGTGTGGGGAATTGGCTATAAAATTGAGAAAATTTTCTAGAAGCAAGGTAACGAAATTCATTGCATTTACGCTGACTGTGCTACTTATAACATTAGTTATGGTACAAATGAATTATATCTATAACAGTAACATAAATCCGGAAGCCATATTCGTAAAGGATTACTCAAAGAGTGACAGCTATATATATGGTGAATTATCACGGGCGATTAACCAGGTGCATTTCCATATATTAAATGACACAGATAGTATTAAGCCGGAGCCCGAGTACTTATATCATATTACTGATGGAACAATTACAAAGCGCAATGAATATCTGGACAAAATACTTGAGCATAAAGATTATCTATATAAATATAGCGGATCTACCTGGGAGTATGGAGAAAATGCTTATAAAAATATTCAGAATCATGTCATGGATAAATACACTTTACACCTAGTGTTTCCTGAGGAATATTTGCAGCAAAAGCAGAAGGAATGGGATATAGAAAGAGATAAGCTTATTCCGATAGCATTAACATTAATAATAGCAGTAATCGTGGGTATTATATGTGTTATTTATCTGATTGTGGTAACAGGTAGAAGGCCTGAGGATGATGAGGTGCATCTAACACCTTATATGGACAGAATTTATAGTGATATACAGCTGGGGATTATGCTGTTTACACTTTATATGTGGTTATATGGCATTGCTAGCTTATTTAGGCATTACAGCATAGACTCCAGCAGAGGCGTCCTAAGCATGAACCAGTATTATATACTGACTATGACAGGGATACTAGCGATTTTGGGCTCAATAATATGCGGTGTAATTCTTCTTAGCCTAGTACGAAAGATTAAGGCAAAGAGGCTTCTTAAGCACAGCTTGATATATGCTGTATTTGCCGGCATTAGTAGGTTTATCAGAAGCTTTTTTGATGACAGCAGGTTCGAACATTTTCCTCTGACAAAATCCCTTAACAGAAGACAGGCGATATTTACGGCAGCAAGCGCAGGAATGGTATTTTTATTATTATTGTTCTGGGCTGCAACACAGAACTTCTTTGCAGGATTAATTCCTATATTCGCAGAAATAGTAATAATATACTGGTATTTCTATGAGAATAAGAAGACATTTGAAGAGATTAATCAGGGCTTTAGGGAAAGTGTACAGGAGCAAATGAAATCCGAGAGGATGAAGGTGGACCTAGTGACTAATGTCTCCCACGACCTTAAGACGCCTCTTACCTCCATAATAAGCTATGTGGATTTGCTGTCTAAGGAGGAATTGACGGAGAGTGCAAGGGATTATGTCAATATTCTTGCCGACAAATCGGGAAGGCTTAAGAATATCGTATCGGATCTTTTTGACCTGGCTAAAAGCACCAGCGGAAATCTGCCTCTTGATATGGAGAACCTGGACCTTAGAAAGCTTATAGAGCAGACCCTGGGTGATATGGAGGACGATATTGAAAAGTCAGACATCCGCATAAAGACATCTCTTACTGAGACTCCAGTATTCATATACTCTGATGGCAAGAAGCTTTATAGGGTATTTCAGAATATTATTGGAAATGCATTAAAATATTCTCTTTCCGGTACCAGAGTATTTATCGACATGGAGATGATAGACAATAAGAATGTATATGTAATAGTAAAGAACACCGCATCATATGATATGGATTTTACGGCTGAGGATGTTCTTCAAAGGTTTACCAGAGGTGACGAATCCAGAGCAAGCGAGGGAAGCGGTCTTGGTTTATCCATAGCCGAAAGCTTTACCTGGGCATGTGGAGGAAGATTCAGGGTTGAAATAGACGGAGACCAGTTCAAGGTACGGCTAGAATTTCCGGTAATCGAATAAAAGTTAACAATAGTACCAGGTACTGAAATTTAAGGTATCTGGTATTTTTCAATACAAATCGCCTATTAATGTAAACTATTTTATTGACAAAGATACATACATATGATAAAATGCAACTAGGAGGTAGTTGCAAATATTATATGAGAAGGGTTTAGGGTTACAAAGTGAGCAAATTGGATAAGCTTAAGACAAGGTTGAAAAATGTACCAAAGGATTTTACTTATTCGGAAGCAAGAAGGCTACTTACTAGTTTGGGTTTTGTTGAACATACTAAAGGGAAAACATCTGGTTCTAGAGTGAAATATTATAGAGCTAATGACAATAAAATCTTTATGCTACATAAACCACATCCATCTGATACTATTGGTATATGTGATATAAAAGATTTAATTGAGTTTCTAACTGAATTGGGAGAGATATGATGAATAACATAATAGAATATAGAGGTTACTATACGAAAATTGAATATAGTTCGGAAGATAGTGTTCTTCGTGGGAAAATTGAAGGGATTGGTGATTTAGTTACTTTTCAGAGTACGGATGCCACAAAGATTGAAGAAGAGTTTCATAGTGCTGTAGATGATTATATAGATTTTTGTAAAGAAGTTGGTAAGGAACCAGATAAAACTTACAAGGGAACATTTAACATTCGAATAAATCCAGATTTGCATAAAAAATTGGCTTTGAAGGCATTTAAGAATAACGAATCACTAAACCAAACTGTTGAAAATGCAATACGCGAATATCTAACGCCATCGTCTGAAATATACAAAGAATTATGTGCAGCACTAGCAAGTCAGTACAGTAGTTATTATGAAAAAGCATATAGGACATCGGTACACTTATGGAATATGTATAATGCTGAAAACACTATGAATAATAGGTTTATTAGTAATTATACATTATATAATAAATGCTTTTCACGTTTTGATAACGTTGAGATGGAGGTTAGAAATGTTTGATTTTGAAAAATACTTTAGTTTAAACCAAGATTTATTACTAAAGCAAATTGATTATAAGTCAATTGAAGTTCATGATTCACCTGAAACTGCCAAATTAGTTTGTAAAGATGAGCTTGAGATATTAAAAATTGATGAAGAAAAGATTGATTTGATTTTTACTAGAAAACTAAATTTTGAACCCAAGTGTTTATATGAATTAACAATATCATTCGGATTTTCGCTTGTTTTTAATCAAAACAATAAATTAGAGGTGGATTGGAATAAAATTGATTTTGTTAAGGAATTAAAAGATGATCAAAATGTAGTTCTAGGAAATATTATAAGTAGGGTTTCTTTACTTATTTCCGAAATAACTTCTTGTAACGGATTTATACCTATAATTACTCCACCTTCATTTATGTCATGATAGATTGCTAATAATTCTATTCAGCTCACATTTTCTGTGGGCTGAGTTTTTTTGTTCCAAAACACAAGTATATATTACATTTATCACCAATATATATTACTGACACCATATAAATTTTATGATATAATGACCCATGAAGGAGGACAGCATATGGAAAATCTAAATGACATGATAAAAATGCAACTTGCACATCGAACTATAAGAGAATTTAAAAAAGACACAGTTCCCGAGGAGATAATCAACCAGTTAATACAGGTGGCAGAACGTACAGCCACATCTAATGGGATGCAGGCTTGCTCAATAATTAGGGTTACTGATCCTGTCATTAAAAAAGAATTAGCTGACATATGTGGTCAGGAATATGTAACCAGGCTACCTGAGTTTTGGATATTTGTAGTGGACCAATACCGTAATGGGCAGATTGCAAAGGAAAAGGGTTGCCAGGAGGACAGGATAAATGATATGGACCGTTTCTTCCAGGGCTTTACAGATGCATGCCTTATGGCTCAGAATGTAGTAAATGCAGCCGAAAGCATAGGATTAGGAACAGTGTATTTTGGTAGCATACTTAATAATCCTTCAAGAACAATAAAGGCACTTAATCTTCCGAAGCTGACATTTCCGGCGCTGGGCTTGGGATTTGGATATGCGAATCAAGAGCCACAGCTAAAGCCAAGAATGGATATGGAGCTTAGGATATTTGAGAATAACTATAAATGCTTCGATAACTACAGTGATATGATAAAAGAATACGACGAGATTATGCAGACCTACTATGATCTTAGACAGGCCAACCAGAGAGTGGACAGCTTCAGTAATCAAGTCGTTACAAAAGTGAAGAACTTTAATCCTATTAGACAGAAGATAGTGAAGACGATAGAGGAGCAGGGCTTTGATTTAATGAAAGAATAAATAAAACTTTGTAATGGTGTCAGGCACCATTACAAAGATGTTAACTGAAGTTCATAAAATCGTAATGGTGCCTGACACCATTAAGAAGGAGTTCAAGATGAAGGGAATTATATTAGCCGGAGGATCCGGTACAAGATTATATCCGATTACCATGGTGACATCGAAGCAGCTTCTGCCAGTATATGATAAGCCTATGATTTATTATCCTTTATCTACACTTATGTTGGCGGGAATTCAGGACATTCTGATTATATCGACACCTACAGACCTTCCTAATTTCGAGAGGCTGCTAGGGGATGGGTCTAACTATGGAATCAACCTTAGCTATGCGGTTCAGCCGTCTCCGGATGGTCTAGCACAGGCTTTTCTAATTGGTGAAGACTTCATAGATGGAGATTCATGTGCCATGATACTAGGAGACAATATCTTCTATGGAAGTGGACTTACGAAGCATCTTAAGGAAGCAGCGGGCAGAACAAATGGTGCAACGGTATTTGGATATTATGTGGATGACCCCGAAAGATTCGGTGTTGTAGAATTCGATGAGAAGGGCAAGGCCATCTCCATAGAGGAGAAGCCCCAGAACCCTAAATCAAATTATTGTGTGACGGGACTTTATTTCTATGATAAGAGGGTATGTGAACTTGCTAAGAAGGTAAAGCCGTCTGCAAGAGGCGAGCTTGAGATTACTGATCTTAACAGAATGTATCTGGACGAAGGCACACTAAATGTAATTACTCTTGGAAGAGGCTACTCCTGGCTGGATACCGGCACTATGGATTCTCTAAGCGATGCTTCTGAATTCGTAAGGGTAATTGAGAACAGGCAGGGAATACAGATAGCTTCCCTTGAGGAGATTGCCTATATAAATGACTGGATAACCAAGGAAAAGCTCATAGAAGCCGCTGATTTCTTTAGTAAATCCAACTACGGTCAGCATCTGAAGAAGGTGGCAGAGGGTAGGATTCTATATTAAGAAATAAACACTAATAATAAATATCAGTGAAAATAATAAATAAAACATTGATAAATATAAGTCATATGAATAAAAACAACAAATAAAACACGTACAAGGAGCCTAAGATGAATATTCTTAAAACTGATATTCAAGATCTATATATAATAGAGCCCAGGGTGTTTGGGGATAGCAGAGGATGGTTTATAGAGAGCTGGTCAGCCAAGGCTATGGAGGAGGCGGGACTTCATTATAAGTTCGTACAGGACAACCATTCCTTCTCCGCCAATAAGGGAGTACTTAGAGGACTCCATTATCAAAAGGGAGAAGCCGCACAGGCAAAGCTGGTTCGCTGCACAAGAGGAGCTGTGCTTGATGTGGCAGTGGATATGAGAAAGCATTCACCCACATATAAGAAATGGGTGGCTGTGGAATTATCAGCAGAGAACTTTCGCCAAGTTCTTGTCCCAAGAGGCTTCATACATGGTTTCTTAACTTTGACTGACAATGTAGAGTTCCTATACAAGGCAGATAATTATTATAATAAGGAAGCAGATAGAGGCATTCGGTGGAACGATCCTGAGATCGGAGTAGATTGGGGAATTACAGATCCCATATTATCCGATAAGGATAGGAATGCGCCCTATCTACACGAAAGCGACATAGACTTTTAATATATTCGTAACAAAATTGTAATGGTGCCTGACACCATTAAGAAGAGACACCATTAAATAAGGAGAAAACATATGAAGATTATTGTAACCGGTGGCGCCGGATTTATCGGGGGAAACTTTATTCATTACATGATGGAGAAATATCCTGAAGAGAAGATTGTCTGTCTGGACAAGCTTACCTATGCAGGGAGCGTAGAGACCCTAGACTCAGTAATGAACAAGGATAACTTTAAATTTATAAAGGGTGATATCGCAGATAGAGATTTAGTGTATGGGCTATTCGAGGAGGAGAAACCGGATGTTATCATTAATTTTGCGGCTGAGTCTCATGTAGATAGATCAGTCACAGATCCCGGTATATTCCTTCAGACTAATATTATAGGAACAGGAGTGCTTCTAGATGCCTGCAGACAATACGGCATAGGAAGGTATCATCAGGTATCTACGGATGAGGTATATGGTGACCTGCCCCTTGACAGACCGGATCTATTCTTCACGGAGGAGACCCCGATTCATACCTCAAGCCCCTACTCGGCTTCCAAGGCTTCATCGGACCTGCTGGTACAGGCATATCATCGTACCTTTAAGCTGCCTGTAACTATATCCAGATGCTCCAACAATTACGGTCCTTATCAATTCCCTGAGAAGCTGATACCACTTATGATTGCAAATGCCTTGAATGACAAGCCTCTTCCTGTATACAGTAAGGGTGAAAATGTCAGAGATTGGCTCTATGTCAGAGATCATTGTGTAGCCATAGATTTAATCGTCAGAAATGGAAGGGTAGGAGAGGTCTACAATATCGGAGGACATAACGAAAGGACAAATCTTGAGGTGGTAAAGACTATTATAAAAGAACTTGGTAAGAGCGAAGACCTTATTACATTTGTCACAGACCGCCTCGGGCACGATAGAAGATATGCCATAGATCCTAGTAAGATTTCTAGAGAGCTTGGATGGGAGCCCACTACCTTATTCGATGAGGGAATTAAGATAACCATAAAATGGTATCTTGATAACAATGCTTGGCTTGAGAACATTATAAGCGGTGAATATCAGAATTACTATGAGAAAATGTATAGTAATCGCTAGCGTATAATCACTTGCGCTTGGATGTAATTATATAACAATATTTGACACCTAAAAGCTGTTAATTACTGACAAGTACAATTTTTTGTGTTTACATTCAATGCTCAAAATAGTATAATGATTAATGCAACCCGTAAATACGTTCAAAATTGAATAAAAGCAAAATAACATTTGTTCAATACATAAATGGAAGGAAGTTAGTATGCTACATATTTTTCTATGTCCTAAATGCTTTAACTACAGGATAGTATCAAGAAAACCAGATGCTATTTGCTTTCATTGCGGTGCAACATTATACAAGAGCGACATAGACTATGTGGAATATATCGACATGAGTGAGCAGGAACGTGAAAAATATAAGGAAATGTTTATAAGAAGAATGAAATCATTCCAGGATAAGGTGGAAACCATGTTCTCGGAACGGGAAGTGAACAAATAAGGATAAATAATAGGATACACGAATCTGAGGGAAATGGTTGAAAGAAAATCATTTTCAACCATTAAAGTTTGTGCCTGCGTAATCCTCAGCACAAACTTTATATGCGCAGAAAACATGCGCAGGAGAGTGGATAAGAATGGTTAGAAAAACAATAGACAGCAAGTTGGCATTTAGAAGATTTTGTTTAATACTTTGTGATGTGGCAGTAATCATTGCAGCGAGTGCATTGGGATTACTGCTTCGTTTTGATTTAAATCCGTCTAGGGTAGATATGCGTTTTGTAGAATCACTGTGGCGATATCTACCCATTAATATTATCTGTACACTTATCATATTCTACATATTAAAGCTCTACCATAGTGTCTGGAGATTTGCAGGAATAGTGGAGATGCAGAATG
>LSQX01399974.1_pt1 | contig 15357 bp, 18 predicted proteins | sample 654561 | NCBI WGS metagenome assembly LSQX01 (sample SAMN04489861, study PRJNA283612) | anaerobic digester metagenome | isolation source: 4 biogas reactors fed with cattle manure at either 37C or 55C with and... | place: Denmark: Kongens Lyngby | collected 2014 | reverse complement strand
CGCCTGAGAGCAACTCGCCGATGACAGCCCACTCGAGGAAACCGAGGCCTGCGCCACCGTACTCTTCGGAGACTGGTATGCCCATCAGGTCCATCTCACGCATCATGTTGACCTGATCCCACGGATACTCACGTTTCTGGTCTACTTCTGTGGCGTACGGCTTGAGCTTTTCGTCACAAAACTCGCGTACATAGTCGAAAAGCTCTTGCTGATCCTCGGTGAAAGCAAAGTCCATCAGAAAGCTCCCTCCTCAGCGACATGTCAACTGAACATATGATGACTACCAAATGACTACCGAATGTGAGGCTGTTGCGCATCTACTTGTCCCAGCGTATTACCGCACCGGCGAGACAGAAGCCGGCGCCGAAGCCCACCATCAACACATGCTGGCCGTTTTGCAGCCGCCCGTCGCGATATAGTTCGTCGAGCGCTATGCCCATAGAGGCGGCAGAAGTGTTGCCATATCTCTCCAGATTTGAGATCACCTTTTCCGGAGCGATGTGCAGCCGATCTGCAGCGGCGTCGAGGATGCGCTGGTTGGCCTGGTGCATGACCACCCAGTCCACGTCTTCTTCGGTGATACCGGCATTTTTCATGGCCTTGCGGGCGATATAGGGTACGCCTCGCACAGCCATCTTGAAGATTTCATGTCCGTTCATGTACAGCTTGGTCGCATGTTCGGCTATGGCTTTCTCGTCAGGCGGCCAGGCTGAACCGCTGGAGGGTATGCACAGATGCTCACCGGCAAATCCCTGAGTGTCCATAGCATATCCTAGCAGCCCAGCACCAGGATCCGTTGGCTCCAGCACCGCGGCCCCTGCCCCGTCACCGAACAGTACACAGGTGCTGCGGTCGGTCCAGTTGGTGATCCGAGTGAGCGCCTCCGCCGCAACTACCAGCACGCGGTCGTAAGCTCCGGTCTGGATGAACTGGGCACCGGTAACTATACCGTCAACAAAGCCAGTGCAGCCAGTGACCAGATCGAAGGTGGCTGCCCGCTTGGCGCCGAGTTTGTGCTCCAGGATAGCGGAAGTGCCCGGGAAGACGGTGTCAGAGGTGACAGTGGCGGCGATGATAAGTTGCACCTGGTCGGCCTGAACTCCAGCGTCGTCTAGAGCGCGCCTGGAGGCCTCGGCTGCGAGGTCGGAAGTGTTCTGGTCATCAGGTATTACTCGGCGCTCGCGTATGCCGGTATGGGAGACAATCCACTCATCAGTGGTGTCAACTATTTTTTCCAAATCAGCGTTGGTGAGTACCTCTTCGGGCACATAAGAGCCTACGCCAGCGATACGACATCCACGCAAATCCATAATATCGCTCAGTTACTCCTCGCCTGCTGTCAATCCAGTCATATTTGAACCTAATCGAACGGTTTGGCAGTTCGCGGTCACACTCTATCCCTGCGCGTTTTTTCAGGTGGCAGCAGGCAATGGTGGGGAGAAGCGGGTGTGTCGACCAACCGGCTGGAACCGGCATGACGGCGCAATGTCTCTAGCTGACGATGTGGTCATACCTGCGGCGAGTTGGAGAGTACTTCCGTCGATGCCGGCAATGCGGAAAGCAGTTGTACCGACTGGCGCATCTCCTCGACGATGTCATGCTCAACGGCGTTGGCAGCGACCACTATGGCCTCACGGATTGCCCGGCGGTCTGAACGTCCGTGGCTGACCACACATACTCCGTTTACGCCTAGTAGCAACGCGCCTCCGTACTCGGCCCAGTCACACTTCGCTGCAAGGCTACGGAAGACCGGCCTCATGAGCCAGGCTCCAAGCCGCGCCAGGTGGCTGCTGGCAATGCCTGCCTTGATGCCATCGTTGAAAAACTGAAGCGAAGCCTCTATGGTCTTCAATACTACGTTGCCTACAAAGCCGTCAGCGACAATCACATCCACATGGCCATCCAGTATGGCGTTAGGCTCGACATGACCAACAAAGTTGATTGGGGCAGAGGCCAGTAGACTGTAGGTTGCCTGGGTCAAAGCATTGCCTTTGCACTGCTCTTCGCCGATGTTCAGTGTGGCTACTCGAGGGCTGTCCAGGCCCAGCAAGTGTTCGGCATAGCAAATGCCCATGGTGGCAAATTGTGCCAGGTGCTCGGACCTGCAATCGGCGTTAGCCCCTGCGTCAAGCAGTATCGCTTTGCCGGTTTTAGTTGGTATGGTGATGGCGATGGCGGGTCGGTCTATGTCGGCGATGTTGCGCAGACGCGTGGTGGCCAGGGCCATGAAGGCACCGCTATTGCCCGCTGACACGGCAGCATCGGCTTCACCGTCGCGCACCATGTCTACGCACGCAGCCATCGATGAGCGCCGCTTGCGCTGCAGGGCCGCTCGCGGGCTCTCATCCATGCCCACCACACCCGGCTCGTGGACGACTGTAACGCGGCCCGCTCGTCTGGTGTCAACGGCGGCACGGGCAACAGCGCCAGTGGTGTCTGACAGTAGTGCGTTGAGTTGTATCTCATCGCCCACCAGACAGATCTCGGCATCAACTATCTGGGCCGCTGCCAGCGCTCCAGGGACGATCTCCTCAGGTGCATGGTCTCCGCCCATCGCATCTACAGCAATGCGCATAAGAGCTCTTAGCCCCTCGCCTTGCTTTTGTCCTTCTGCTTGACAGTGTGATCTACCTGGCGGCCCTTGTAGTAGCCGCAGGATGAGCAGGCGTTGTGTGGTCGGATTGCTGCAGAGCACCTGCTGCATGTGACAACAGCAATAGAGTCAAGTGGTATTCCCTGGTGAGTGCGCTTTTTGTTGCGCCGACTCTTTGAATGTCTGCGTTTCGGAAGTGCCATGATGGATCTCCTCGTGTCCGGCCGGGCGGGCCCCGGTACGGTCAAAAGCGTCGTGGTTTACTGAAGTTTCCGTTCCTGTTTGTCGCGCAGTGTCGCCAGTGGTGCCAATCGCGGATCGCTACTGTCGGTCGCACACTGACAGGGCCTCTGATTTAGGTCCTGCCCACAGTGTGGACATAGACCTGCACAGTCGGCCCGACACAGAGGACGCAATGGCAGATGCAGATTCAGAAGTTGCCTGACCAGCTCACTGAGGTCAATTTCGTTGCCATTGAGTATTGGGAACGGAACAGTACCCGACTCGCGGGCCGTGTAGGCCTGGGGTCGGTCGAGATCCCGTAAGACACACTCTTCATTGACGTCAATTCGCACTGCCACTGTATGAGAGTTTGCGCAGCGACTACACTGCACCACCGCTTCCGACTGCAGCCATCCTTGTGCAGTCAGGGCCTCGCCAGCGTTAGCCAGGACGATACTTCCGGTCACCGTCCCCTGATATTCGGGGGCGCTGCCAGCAGGCACAGGAGCAGATATCTGCACCTGCACCTGGCCGCCCTCACGGGTTATCTCAGGATCAAAAGTTATTCTCATAATGCATACCGCGGCTCAGAAAGCCGCGGCCAGGCCGTTTTACTTTTGTCCGCTGATTATACCGCGGCTCAATTCCACTTGTCAAGAACAGCCATATTGGGGCGCCAACCCGTTTGGCCGCACAGACAACCTCTCGCACACACAATCCCGCAATCACTGGAGAGCCTCACAGAGAACCAACGTAGGGAGTTGACAACCGATGTTCGACTGTCTAGAATTGCCTATGATGCGCTTATTGGCCGATCCCTGACACAAAACAACGCTTGCCTGACGGTCTGGGCGCAGTCGCGACTGCACCGTAGCAGCCAGCAGCAGACATGCAGATGTCAGCATGTGTCGAGGCCGGCGGACGTCACACGATTGGCCGAGAGTGAGAAGTGGCGATGACACGCAAAGTACCGGGCATCATCTCCGCAGTAGTGCTGTTGGCTTTGGCCGGCGGAGTGCTCTGGGCATCGCGCTCCGTTCGAACCGCCCTGGTACCCTCCGCGTCTATGGAGCCAGAGCTGAAGGCGGGGGATCTGCTGCTAATCCGTAAGGATGCTTACAGGCATGACCGCAGCCCAGCACGTGGCGACGTGGTGCTATTTCAGCATGACGGCGTGCCCGACTACTTCGCCAAGCGAATCATCGGCCTGCCCGGAGAGGACGTGTTAGTCATCTCGGGCTGGGTGGCGATCAATGGCCAGCACCTGCCCGAACCGTATGCAACACAAGCAATTCTTCGCGAGTGGCCGATACTGGTGACACTGGATGCAGACGAGTACTTCCTGATGGGTGACAACCGAGCACACAGCGAAGACAGTCGCGACATCGGCCCGGTCCGACTACAGGATGTCAAAGGCAAAGTGGCCGCAATCATCGCCCCTCGAGCCCGGCGTGGCAAAATAGTCAACCCTTTTGAAGACCTGGAAACCGTGCAGTGAGAGGCCATCCGGGTTGCACCCACTACTCGGGGAGAAACAGTTGAGTTGATGGCGGTATTCCGACATCAGTATAGCCACAGTGATATGGCTCAACCGGGCAGTCAGCACGAAATTGTCCTTCTCTGCCCCGCACATAGACGGATATGCACAGAATCGCAGTTGAACTGAACAAAACCGGGCATGGACAAGTCGGAGGACTGCAGGAGCACGACATGAGAGCGCGGATAGTGCAGACAATTGTGAGTGCAACCGTCCTGATGGGCATCAGCCTGGCTCATCCAGCTTCCTGTGCCCCGCAACAGCACAGCTCTGACTCGGTGTCTTACGAGCAGTTCCTCGGCAGAGACTCACCCGACACAGAGCCCACGTCCACTGCGACAGCGACGGTCCCGACCTGGACTGCTGAGCCCGGGCAGGAAGGCGGCATACGACCTAGCGAGCGGGTCAGGGCTGGCCGCGCGCAAAGTGATGATCCTGAACTCCAGCGCATACTACCGGACGGACGGACCGCTCCCCATGAGACCACCGGCGAAACAGCGGACGAACTTGGCAGATATCTGCGCTCAACCCCTCCAGACCTGCCCTCGAAGTCAACCAGTAGCGAACAGCAAATAGCTACCATCCTATCTATCGCCGCTGTGGCGATTTTAGGGGCACTGGGCGGCATCGGAGTGGCCTTCTTTCGACACCGCTACGGCACTCGCCCCGATCCTGCCAGACGAACCCGGCTTGTCAAGTAGCGGGCCACACATAATTGTCTGTCGCCACTGCAGAAAGTGAGAAGCTCTCTCCCCCTGCACCATCCGCCACATGCATGGGTTTGCGCCGCAAGGATATAGGTGTATGAAAACGCTCTGATGCATCTGGCAGCGAGCACGAAAACCTCTTCCCTGCCTCTCACCATACACACGAATCCCTCTCGCAAGTATGTAGAAAAGAGATGTAGGGAAAAGCCATAGTGAACCCAGCAGTAAGCCGCATCAGACACACAACGGCGGAGGACATAGACGATGAGCCTATAGTTACATGACATGAGCCGCAGGATTCGTATTACAGTCACCTCAAACCGGATCGGAAACACGCTCCAGGCACATAACCTTCCCTCAGAACAGAGCCGCACTTCGATTGCCCTGCATTTGCTGTCAGCATGAACAGCCACGCGCTGATGCAAGAAGACTTCGACTTGCTGGCGATTGAAACGGACAAGCGGCAAATCGCCTTCACCCGGCACAGCAATAGGTATGATATACAGGTACCTGTCCGCTACTGACTTGACGGGGAACAGCCATGGGTGCGTAAGCAGGTGCGGCTGCAGGCATCGGTCAGCACTCCCACACCAGGCTAGCTGTAGATAGAGCTGTGGGGCAATCTGCCATAGCCGATATGTCGGGGCGGCTACGGTCTGCGTGGGGCCCGGATGTCGAGCAGCAGGAGGGCCGCGACACCTATGCCGAGCAGCCCGGCTGCAGCTATCCGGTGTTCACAGGCGACTGGTTCTTCGGGCTGGAGCATCCGGCAGCGTTCGCCGTGCCGGACCGGCGGGGCTGGAGCTGTACCACCACCCGGTCTGGGACGAAAAACAGTGTCATCCACAGCTTCTCGGCAGTCATGGGTGTGGCGCAGAGCCATCAAGCGATGCCCGAAGCGTTCATGGACTACCTGTGGCAGGTGCGCAACCCGTCTTTTGTCAGGCCGCTGTACACTGCCAGTACCGGCTAGTCCGCTCGCACAGTGGGGACGGTGACTACAGCGTCTGCTCTTCGAAGCGATAGACGCCTTCCTCGACACCATGCTTCAACCCGGCCCACGTCCACTGGCCCGCCCCTACCGATATACTGACGGTATATGCGGGATGTTTCGATAGTGTTTCACTTTTCCATGGCAGGGTGGCGATGAAAGTAACAGCAAGCTCATCGCCCTGTGTGAAAAGCCTCGCCAAAACGGCCTCAAGCTATCGCTGTGGGTGAACCACAACGGCCGCACCGGTATGGACATGGACTGTAACCGCCGGAGGGATGGAGCACAGGCGACGAACCCGGCCCCTGTCACGGCGAAACCTGCGTGGTCATGCGTGGTCATGATACAGCCGAACTTCGAGGAGGCGCTCCGGCAACTTTACCGGCTGGCTGTACCAGAGTGGGTGCAGCTCATCTGAAGATCAACCGGGATAACGTCCGTGCATGCGTCACGGATACGCCAACGTCCGCCCCACAGTTGTGCATGAGTTGACTATGCGCGACTGGCCTCGCTGACGACCATCAACGTATAGACCGGCGGATGCGCGCACAGAACCCGAACCTGCTGACTCGCAACGGTTGGTGGCCCAGCCCCTGGTGGCTGGAGTAGGCCGCTCACGTGTGGCTCGTCAACTCCGGCGACTGTGAGTATGAGACGTGGCCCTCTCTACTCAGCGCGACCGCGATAGCTCCCACCATCACGCCATATGCCAGCAGATCGCCGTCAAAACAGAGACCCCAGTGCGATAGCCACATGCCCATGATACTCCTGCCCGACGGATAGCCGTAAGCGCTCTGGCATCCTGTCGGGGCCGCTGCTGCCGATGCATCCATGCGGCTTCGCGCTGGAAGCGACTGGAGACCTGAACAAGACTGATACAGGCAGGCCGACAGATCACTGCGGCTCATGCACCCACAGTTCGGCGGCATGTCGGTACTCGGGAAAGGTACGCCCTCGCAGATAACGGCGCTTCATCTCCACCTGTGGATCACGTCCCCACTGCTTCTGCCACTGGCGCCGATAACCTGCATCCTCCAACTGGCCGCCGATTGTCCTGGCAACTCGTTCGAACGGGGTACCTTCCCAGCCGCTCAGCGGGGAGTACTGGAGGATGATCCGATGCGGGTGGCGAGCGGTCAGGTGCTGTCGCAGCCCATCCGGGTCCCAGCCCCAATCCATGACGTACTCGGTTGCGCCACCATAGTAGTAGACGAAGGGCGAAGCTAGAGTCCACACCTCGTCGCCTGGCTGCTCCAGTACGCGTACCTGTGCAGCTAAGTCTGGCCAGTCATCGGCCAGCTCCAGATACTGGTACTGCCGCACAGTGTACAGGTTCACCAACCCATATCCTATGAGTGCTGCAAGTGCGGCCACTGCCAGACCACGACCAACAGCAGAGCGCAGGCTTACCAACCCTCCTGCCACCAGCATGGTCCACGGAACCAGCAGAACCAGCCAGTAGCGCGGGGCTGATGATGCAGATGCCACTAACATAATCGGAAAGCATAGCACCATGAACCATCCCGCTGCTGCGCTCGTACGCCGAATTTCGACGTGCTCACTGCGGACAAGTGCCCTCAGAAGCATGAGATACAGCGCCGCCGCCGACAAGTTCACCGCCCAGCTCCATGGCAGGACGGTAGGGCCTACTGCGAGATTCTGCAGCAAGAGAAGCGCTTTGCCCAGAGCAAAGAGAGCAGTCTGTGCCGGATCGAGTTGAACTTTCCCCTCGCGCAGCATCCACAGGAAATACGGTAGCCATGGAGCCGTGCACAGCACTGTTACCGCCACCGCCCACATCCAGCCACGCAACTCCGCCCGACGACGCAGCAAGTGCACCAGAGCCATCAGCAGTATGACCGCTCCGACCGCAGCCGCCAAATACACGGTGTAGAAGGCCAGGGCCAGGGCAAGACCGGCGGCTATCCATGCCCCCAGACTCCCTCTCCTGGCACCTATCACTGTGCACAGAATGGCCAACCCCAGCAGCGCTCCAGCAAGTGGGTACCAGCGGTTGACCTGGCTGAACAGCACTCCCATGGGCGCGGTTGCAGCAAGTATACCCGCAGGCAGGCTCAGTTGGGGAGCGCCGAAGTACAGTGGCACTAGAAACGCCAGTGCGGCTATCGCAACTCCGCAGAAGGCGCCAAACAACCGCCACTGGAACTCGCCACGCGCACCGGCCAGGTAGATGACACGGGAGATCAGATGCGGAAGGGGGGGATGACGCTCCAGCTTCTGTGCATGGTGCAGCAGTTGCGCAGCAGTCTTCTGTTCGGCGATTTGCAGCGAGTATACCTCATCGCCGAAAAAACTGCGGTTGCCCAGGCCCCATAAACGCAGGACCAGGGCAACTGCCACCACTGTCATCAATCCATGCCAGGCAGCGAACTGCCGACCAGCAACTGCCACGGAGACGCCACGAAGCATTGGAACTGCAGGAGCAACATCAGCAGACGGGTGATGCCTCATGTCACTTCCCACTCCTGCCCTGAATCAAAGGCGGCGCGGCAACAGCGCTATACTACCTCCATCGTGGACGGCGGTTTGGTGGCGATGTTGTAGGTCACACTGACAACACCGGGCAACTCTCCGACCATCCGCGCACTGAGCTTCTCCAGCAACTCCCAGGGCAATCGCGTGGGCCTGGCAGTGCGCGCGTCTACACTGTCCCAGCAGCGTACCTCGATCTGCTGGCCGAACTCGCGACGCCCCTCACGGGAGCCGGTCACGCGATCTTCATGCAGGATCGCCATGTACTGAAACGCCTCTATCTCGGCTAGCTCACTCTCGAGTATAGCTGTCGCTTTGCGCACCAGATCAACCCGCTCAGGAGTGACCACTCCGATGATGCGCGTTGCCAATCCCGGACCCGGGAAGGGCATCCGATCCCAGATCTTCGTCGGCAGTCCCAGCGCCTGACCGATCTTCCGCACACCAGCCTTCCGGAGCTGCACAAGTGGCTCGAGTATGCGATAGCCAAACGCCTCCTGCGGGTCGATCCCCAGTTGCTCGAAAACGTTGTGCTGACGCTTGATACCTGCCACTGTTTCATCTATATCGGTGAGAATTGTGCCTTGCAGCAGGTATCTGGCACCGCTTTCTCGCACGAGACCGCCGAACACATCGTGGTAGAAGGTGCGGGTGATAGCCTCTCGCTTCTCCTCGGGATCTGTCACACCATCAATCGCGGCAAAAAACTGGTCACGTGCAGCTACCAACTCCACATGAACCCCCACCTCCGCGAACATGGCCACAGTCTGCTCGGGTTCGCCCGCGCGCATCAGGCCATTGTCCACGAAGTAACTCAGCAGCCGCTCTCCCAACGCCCTGTGTCCCAGCATGGTCACCACAGAGGAGTCCACGCCCCCGGACAGTGCATTTATGGCCACCCCATCCCCAACCGCATCTGCAATCTCACGCACCTTCTCAGCTATGAACTGCTCCGCATCCAACTGCGAAGCCTTGATCTCTTCGATACTCACCAGATTTTGTGCTCCCTTCTGCGCCATCCCACAGTTGCATCACAGCTGCACCCGGTTATGCTCTAGCCAAGCTTCGCTTACGCCACGGTCACGACCAGTCAGCGCCTCTCTACTGCTCATCCAGCTTCAGAAGACGACGCGCGTTGCCCTGGGCAATAGCGTAGTGCACCTCCGGAGCAACCTGCAGCTCGTGCATCCACTCGACTTGCGGGATCTCGTGGCTGGCGAACATGATATCGCTGCCATACATGAGCCGCTGCCAGTTGCGCTCGATGAAACCATCGAAGAACTCCGGGTCTCTGCTGATGGCGTTCCAGCCCGACCCTGCAGACAGGTCAGCATAGAGGTTGTCGTACTCGGCCATGAGCCGGTCAAGCGCGCCGCCGGGTACCACCGGTTCATCCGGGTAGCCGTACATGTTCACGTCTTCGGCTGAGATGTTCGCCCAAAAGCCCGGACCGTGGCCGACGAAGATGCAGTTCGGAAACTCCTTCAGGCACGCCTCCAGCCGCGGTAGCCCCGGTTCGTCGGTGCACACCCCACCTATCTCTACATCTATCGGCATGCCGTACTCATGGCACTTGCGATAGATGACTTTGCAGCGCGGATCATCGAAGGCCATGCCGGGCACGTGCTCTCCGAAGCCCTTGCAGCCGTACTTTTCCACGCATACATCGAACAGCTCTTCCACTCGCGGATACCGGGGATCTATACACATGAACGCTATGAGCCTATCAGGAAACTCATCCCGTGCAGCGACACACTCTTCGGTCAGCAGCCAGCCCCAACTGCCCTCGGGGCTCTCCAGAGGCAGCAGCACTGATATGTCCACACCATCGCGGTTCATCCGGTCCACCAGTTGCGCGGCGGTCAGGTAGTGCTTTTCGGGATAGCCCTCACGATATAGTCGTCCCATATGTGCATGAAAATCTATCATAGCCAGCCTTCCTCGGGTTGTTCAGATAGCACGTAATACGAATGCGTATTCGACATGTGCATAGGAAATCCTTCGCACAGTACAGGCTGAAACTGCTTCTGTATTGACTTTCATCTTCCTTTGCGCAAGCGTGCAATGAGAGCATGTCGAGCCGAAATCCAGAGCCATGCTTCGCGTCCGTGACATGTAGGCGTTATGCTGCCACAGATAGGATTGCAATCTGTTTCAGATGGCAGGAGGTGAGACAGACAGATAGAAGGAAAATGGAGAGCATAGAGAGGCCGGAACGCCCAACCGGTGCTTGGCTCACGATGCAAATTCCGACAATTGCCTGGCTGTGTGCAGCTATACAAGTGGCGCAGTGTTTGACATGTACCATCCAGCAATACAGATGCAGGTCCAATCACAGTGTCCAGAGGTGAATTGAGATGACGAACAACAGCAGCGGACAGTTGGCCCTGACCGGTGGCACTCCAATCGTGACCGCCGTCCCTCCCGTGTGGCCGGTAGTCGGTGAGCAGGAAGTCCAGTGGATGGAGCAGGTGGTGCGCAGTGGCAAGTGGAGCTGGATGGGCGAGCACGAGGAGGCCTTTTCCAGCGATTTTGCCGAGTTCCTGGGCAGCAAGCACTTCCTGTGCCTATCCAACGGCACCGTCACCATCCAGTGCGCCCTACAGGCTGTGGGTGTCGAGCCCGGCCACGAAGTCATCGTCCCGGGCCTGACATGGGTGGCCACCGCACAGGCCGCCATGGATATCGGTGCCGATGTGGTACTGGTGGACATAGACCCCGAAACTCTATGCATAGATCCGGCTGCAATCGAAGCCGCCATCACCGACCGCACCAAGGCGATCATACCGGTGCACCTGTACGGCTGCATGACAGATATGGACGCCATCATGGATATCGCCGCGCGCCATGACCTGAAGATCGTCGAGGATGTAGCGCACCAGCATGGCAGCCGCTGGAACGGCAAGGCAGCCGGTGCTATCGGTGATGCCGGCAGCTTTTCGTTTCAGCAAAGCAAGGTGCTCACCAGCGGGGAAGGTGGCGGCATCTCCTGTAGCGATGATGAGGTCTACGAGACTTCCTTCTGCCTGAAGCAAGTGGGTTGGACCCCTGGGCCCGAGTCGCGCCCGGGCAACCGCTATGGGCACAACTATCGCATCACCGAGATGCAGTGTGTACTGCTACGAGGTGGCCTGACGCGTCTGCCCGACCACATCCGTACACGCGAAGAGAACGCAGCACGCATCAGGACTGAGCTAGAGCAGATGGGCGGGCCACTGCAGGCCGTGCGCCGAGACCCACGAGTCACCTGCCAGTCGTACTACGCCATGACCCTGAAGTTCGATCCTGAGCTGGCCGAGGGTGTCACTCGCGACCAGTACCTGGAGGCAGCGGGTGCCGAGGGCTGCTCACTGGGCAAGCCATACGCCCCGGTGTACAGCAATCCGCTGCTGAACCTATATGACCGAACCAGCCCCATCCCCTACCGCGACCCTGCACGCGTCCAAAACTATGCCGAACTGAACCTGCCCAACACTGAACGCGCAGTCGCCGACACCGCCGCACTACTGTCACACGTCTACCTGCTGGGCGATTCGGAGTACATCGGCCAGTTGCTGGCCGCCGTCGCAAAGGTGAACGACAATCTAACGGAGATCAAACGCCACTTCGCAAGTGCCGCCACAGAGTAAGGCCGAAAAGATAGTTCCTATCTCCATCAGCACTATAGGAGACACAGGCTATGCAATTCGGATTTGCCAAAAGCGATATCACACCCCGTGTGGGCGTGGAACTAAGCGGTTTCGGTCCGTTTCTCAACCGTCGCTCGATAGCCATCCGTGACCGACTGTGGGCGCGAGCCATGGCTGTGTGCGAGGGCGACAGGACGATCATCGTCAACAGCAACGACATCATCGGAGTGAACCGCGAGACCGCCGCTCAAGTGCGCCAACTGGTGACTGATGCCACCGGAGTGCCCGGTGAAGCGGTGATGGTTCACTGCACGCACACCCACAGTGGCCCGGCGACCGGTACCTATAGTGGCTGGGGCGAGACCGATCTGCCATACATCGAGCTGCTCCCTGATCGCATCGCTGCAGCATGTATCCAGGCGGTGCAGAGTCTGCAGGAGGCTACTGTGTCGCACGCAGAAGTGCCGTGCGAAGGCGTGGGCCTGAACCGGGAGTACGACATAGACGCCCCTCCTCTGGAGGAAGTGTTGAGCGATGACTGGCGCCCCGCCAAACCGGAACTGACCGACACCACCTGCCATGTCATCACGGTGCACTCAGGCGACGCTCTCCTCGGTTTTGCCAGCTACTTCGGCTGCCATCCGGTGGTCTGCTGTTCACAGTCGCGATACATCCATGGCGACTACGCCGGTGTGGCGACAAATCTGCTGGAACGCGAGCATCCCGGCAGCATCGGCCTCTTCCTGCAGGGCGCGCAGGGTGACGTCAACTCGTGTGTTGTGCATAAATCCGAGCAGGAGTCGCTGCTGGCGCTGGACGTAATCGCAGGCCGATATGCGCGAGCGGTGCGCTCCGGCATAGCACAGGCGCAACCGCTGGAGGCCGAAGGGCTGGCATGGGCACTGCAAGAGGTAGCTTTCACCAGGAAGCAGATGAGCCTGGATGACCTGCGGGCCGCACTGGCCGAGCAAGAGGCCATCATACACGCACCCGGAGCGACAGACGAGTCTCGCGAGGTACGGATGGCCATGGTCAACGCACTTGCGTACCGCAAGCTGATCGGCATGGCGAAGGCAGGCCAGTCGCTGGCCCCACCGACAGAGGTGCAGGGTTTGCGCATCGGCCCGATAGCACTGCTGGGCTCACCGTTCGAGACGTTTCAGGCGATCAAAAACGAGGTGCACGAGAAGGCCCGTTCGCCGTTGCCGCTGATGATGGGCGTCACCAACGACACGCCCGGGTATGCACCGGATCACACTGCTGCCGCCCGCGGGGGATATGCTGCTGATGTAGTGCCGCTGATCCTGGGTTCGTTGCCGCATGCAAACATACACGATGAGCTGGTCGCCAGCCTACTGGACGTCGAGGCCAGACTATACTGACTATCGCGACTTACAGCACGTCTCAGCCCTGCCGCCGCTCGGGATCAGGCACCCAGGCTCTGCCCTCACGACGGAGCTTGCGGCCCCAGTTGTAGTTGGTGCTAGTACACAGTTCGAAGACAGTCCGATACAGGTCATCGCCGACATACTCGCGACCTGAGCCATGCACCAGATGATATGGAGGCTCAAAACGCACAGGCGGTATCTCAGATAGCAGCGCAAGACCGCTATGTGATGCACGGATATGCACCGAATCACACTGCTGCCGTACGCAAACATACACGATGAGTTGGTCGCCAGCCTACTGGATGTCGAGGCCAGACTGTACTGACTAGCTCGGCTTACAGCACGTCTCAGGCTTGCTCCTGCTCGGGATCAGGCGCCCAGGCTCTGCCCTCACGATGGAGCTTGCGGCCCCAGTTGTAGTTGGTGCTAGTACACAGTTCGAAGACAGCCTGATACAGATCATCGCCGACATACTCGCGACCTGAGCCATGCACCAGGTGATATGGAGGCTCAAAGCACACAGGTGGTATCTCGGATAGCCGCGTCAGCCCCATGTATGCCGCCCGGTAAATCATCTTGCGGGCGTTCACTGGCAGATGCTCGATGGCAATATCAGGTGCGAGTGCCTCCTTCACCACCGCAACTTCAGTCTGCTCACACAGGGCCTTCACTTCGGCCTCCACCGCCCGATCACCGCTGACCATGACCGTGGGCACGCCGAAGAAGCCGAACAGCGCCATCGCTGTGCCCACTTCGCCCACAGGGGTTCCGTTCAGCACCCAGCGCGTGTGGGGCAGAATGCCGATCTCCGTCCCCTCCATAGGATGGCCGCCCAGGTAGCAGCCGGCATCGAAGCTGTCGTCAAGCCGCGACATCCAGAACTCAGCATGGTCAGGATTGCCGTGGATAACCCGCACCGGCCCCCGCAGTCTCTCGAACAGTATGTTGTAGCCGCTACCGTGAGAATCGTTTACCACGATATCGGTGGCACCGGCATCTACCAGGCCGTCAATTGCAGCCTGCAGCTCCGCGGTCTGCAGCTTCATGATGCGCTGCCGAAGCCAGGTGTTCCACGGATCGGTATCGTCACGGTTCTCGAAGTGCACCATGCCCGAGGTGCCTTCCTGGTCGCACATCACATATATTCGCATTTGTGTTTTCCTGATTTCGTGGTATCTCGGCAAGTACAGACAGGTTTCCTCAGTGATGATGGAGAAACCTGTATCGTAGCCCGCCCGCAACAATTGGCGGGAGCGCATGATGCAGGAATACAAGAGAGGCAGTCTTCATCCCAGAATGCAGCAGACTGCTCCTATGTGTGGAGGTTAGTCTCATGAGAATTCTGTCAATTGGCGCGCATCCTGATGACACCGAGCTCATGGCCGCCGGTACGCTGGCCAAATATGTGGAGCAAGGGCACGAGGTAGTTATGTGCATATCCTGTAACGGCAGCCAGGGACACTTCGAGATACCCTCGGCGCATCTGCAGTGCATCCGTCGCCGAGAGGCTCGTCAGTCGGCAGAGATCATCGGCGCTGAGTGCATATTGCTCGATTTGCCCGACTCAGGCCCCTGGCACACCAAAGAGCAGCGATCGCTTTACACCGAACTGGTGCGGGAGGTCAAGCCTGACGTCATCCTCACCCACTACCCAGTGGACTACATGAGCGACCATGTGGAGACATCGCGCAACACGCTGGAGGCTTCCTTTTGGGCAGCGGTACCTCTGCATTTGACCGGTGGCCAGAGCACTGCTCATACTCACTACCCTGCTGTGTACTACTGGGAGCCTCTGGG
>LSQX01349592.1_pt1 | contig 15357 bp, 12 predicted proteins | sample 654561 | NCBI WGS metagenome assembly LSQX01 (sample SAMN04489861, study PRJNA283612) | anaerobic digester metagenome | isolation source: 4 biogas reactors fed with cattle manure at either 37C or 55C with and... | place: Denmark: Kongens Lyngby | collected 2014 | reverse complement strand
ACAGAACTTTCGTTACGCTACCCGGTGGAAGGGGTGAAACCACGATCCAATATGTAGTCGTTTTCTCGAAATATATATATTGTTGAATATTGTATTGGCGTATTAATGTAATTTGTTGGGTTCTCTCTGGCTATCTTCAATTGTGATATTTTTAGAGACTCATTTTAGATAAGATAGCCATAAAATAAATAGATCGATGTATTACCAGAGAGAATTAGATATTGAGACGATAACCTATTGAACGTGACAAAATCTTTCCTTTCATGAAGAATGCACTCGAATCAATCGTAACGCTCATTTTCAAACTCGACAAGAGAGATGCATTAAATGATATAAAGAGGGTTTTAAAACCCCAAGGCATAGTATTAATAGTCGGAGAACCTACTGTCAATATATAAAGGCCATTTGAAGCATTTTCTTAAGTATTGCATTTCAATAGTTATAAATCAAAAAATGCAGGAAAAAATTTTCAATAGAACATTCAACATTAATACATTGATTCCAAAATTTGCTGATCTTTTCCCTACAGATCCTGTACTGGGTGATCATTATTATTCAAATGAAGAATATAAGAGACTTTTCAAGGACGCAGGTTTTCGAATTGTAAAACAAATTAGTAATTTTCAATCTAAACACACGTCCTTTGTACTTGTTTCTGATGTGTAAGGTGACAAGGTGAGATCACATGAGTAAATATCAAAAAGGTTGAAGGGGGTTGTGGTGCATTGTATGTTCCCACCGTGGCAACCGCTACTCGAATCTCAACCTCTATGCTAAGGCGAGATGCCGCCCCAGACTCTAGGAGGACTACAGGGCTATCTTGGTGGGGGCAGGCGTCATTCTATTCATATATCGTTGTTCTGGGCATGGTCGGATAATCTAGGAGAAGAAACTTTTCTCCGATCTTTCTTGGCGAGAGCATGCGTTGCAATGCCCAATCTCGGAAGAGCACACGACTGCTCTCTACGATCGTTGCCCCACCCCGGTGGAACAATCTTCACCTCGAACAAGTCCTATGGGGAGGTGGGGCGAGAATCACTATAATTGTTAGGACAGGATTCTCCACCACTGCACGACGACCAGCATCAAAGGAGATAGTTACTGACTGAAAGAACGGGGAAGGCAGGAATTCTTCTTCCCACCTTACTGGGATATGTTTTGATACTGTTATGCGTTCTCAGATATATACCATATATCTGTGCATCTGCGCACTTTTACGTCGGTGATAACAAATTGAGGGTTACACTTACTTTGATGCTTAAGTCATCCAATAGTATTAGGTGTACATCTCGTTAATTACACAGATAATAGAGATATATTTGAGAGAACTTGGGAGATTATCCTATGGAATAGGAAATTATGTTGACATGATCAACGATGGACAGAATTTTTCAAAAGAAAAAACTTTTGATAGACTGAATATGATATTATATACCATGCTATGCACTTTCAACTCAGTTGATATAAAAAAGAATTTTAGCTCCTTCGATGATGCCCTGAGCCAAGCATCACAAATGAGTGGAAGAACATCGCTTGGTTTGTTGTCCCTATTGAGGAATTGAAATGAAGAAGGTATTCGTTTCAATATGCATTCCCACATATAACAGGGCAGGTATGGTAAGTCTCGCCATCGATAGTGCCCTCAATCAGACATATTCGGATATTGAAGTGATTGTGGTCGATGATGCATCTACTGATAATATTGAGGAATTAATAGATTCGTATAATGATCCGAGACTGAGATTTGTGAAAAATGGTCGAAACTTAGGTCAATTCGGAAATTTCAACCGGTGTATTGAACTCTCGAGAGGAGATCTAGTACATATTCTGCATTCGGACGACTATATCGACGAGAAGTTTACGGAGACGTGTGTGCGGTTCTTCAATAATCACCCAAACGTTTCGATGACGTTCACATCAGCACAGATCATCACCTCCACGGGCACTACCGACGTTCGATATGCAGACAATGACGTCATATTCCCGACACCGGACGGATTTCGGAAAATTCTCGGGGAGCGATGTTTCATCACCTGCCCTTCCGTCATGGTACGACGGGGGGCTTACGAAACGGTCGGCGAATACTCACGGGAGTACCCGTACTCCGCCGACTATTATCAGTGGTTGAAGATCACTCGCTCGTTCGATGTGGCGTACGTACACGATGCAATCGTCTATTACCGTCAGGGAGAGCACTCTGAGTCATACCGACTCCTGTTCTCAAGCCCCCTGGGTTATGTCGACACGTTGAAGATCTATACGCAGATCAGAAAAGATCTGGGGGACTCCTTCCGCGATTTCTCTGATGAGTTCAATAGTGCAATGCACAGGTTCATACGGGACTGCCTTTTTGCTGGGTTTACCCGTACGGATACCATGAAAGATTTCTCCCCATCTTTCTTCAGCGGGCTTGCACTCGGCAGCTGGTCGCTAATCACTCCGAACTCGATCGGTGACACTGCCAGTAAGTTAGGCAGTCTACTACTCATTCTGGGAGCGGGAACGGTTATGTGGTCCGGTTTAGTTCGCTCAATGATAAAGCGTGTTCTTGCCGGAAAAATTCGCAGTTACTAGCGAAATGTTACATAAAAACACCCAATACATCCCATCCCATTTTGCTGAATTCCCAATTAAAAGTTTTTATTATTGAATAGAAGGTAGTTTAAGTTCTATTTTTACCTTGCCGACTCATAAAAACATTCATGGTCCTGTAACTCTGGCCCAGCGCCAAATCGCGATGAGTTAATTCATTTATTAATATTATTCCTGCAAATACCCAATATTTTTGCAGAATCGATCTCGAAGGTTTAATCGTGAAAGAAACGCAATAACTACAATCCGATGCTAAGCGGACCCCTTACCCGTGTGATGAATATTGGCCCGATCCAGCGCCAGAGTATCATCTCATTTACTTCTACAGTAGGCCTGACAATGGTAGGCCTGCTCTCCACGATGTACTTCTCGCACACAATCGGCCCTGCAGTCCTTGGTGTCTATTATCTCTTTCTCGCGTACTTTGGAATATTCTCGTTGATCGGTGATTCCGGGTTCGGGAGTGCAGCAGTGAAACGGATATCTGAAGGCGAGGAACAGAATGAGTTCTTTACCGCGCATCTAGTGCTCAAGGGAATTCTCCTCGTGGCCACTGTCGCAATCCTTGTTGTGGTGCAGTACCTCTCCGCGGGTAAAATCATATCAGATGATGTCATGATCTGGCTGTTAATAGCCCTCGCCGTCAGCGCTCTTTACACCACCATCAATGCCGGTACTGCCGGCGCCGGAAAGATTGGTGTCAGCCAGATCACCCACCTGGTCAACAACGTCTCAAAAATTGTCATCCAGGTTGCTGCTGTGTTTCTGGGGTTCGGTGCCGGAGGGCTCATTGGAGGGCTCGTCGGCGGTATGGTCGTGGGTCTGCTCCTGAACCTCCGATTTCTCGATCTCCGCCCTGCCTGGTTCGACCGAAGACATCTCTCGGGCCTGGCGTCGTTCTCCTTCTGGATCTTTCTGAGCTCGGGGGGCATCCTGATATTCAATTACACAGACACCATCCTGATCGACTATTTCATGACCGAAGCGGATGTCGGGATTTACCGGGTAGCGTTCCAGTTGACGACATTCGCTACGTTCACCACATACGCACTGAATAACACTCTGTTCCCCAGGATCAGCCATTGGGGTACCAAGCGCGAGATGCAACTGGTAGAAACCTCACTTGCGCGCGCATTTACCTACTCCCTCTTCCTTGCACTTCCTGTCTGTGTGGGCGGATGGGTTCTAGGGGACAGACTCCTCTATTTCATGTACGGGGCAGTTTTTACTGCCGGCACTCCGGCACTGGCCGTTTTATTTCTGGTCCAGGTGATCGCTGTCTTCATGAATCTCCAGACCATGAGTCTGAACGCTCTGGACCGCCCGTATGACTCGTTTCGCGCCACCGCCACAGCGGCTGGGGCCAACGTCGTGCTCAACCTCCTTCTCATCCCTGTTATGGGGATCCTCGGGGCGGCGCTGGCCACACTGGGCACCATGCTCCTGAACGCGGTGCTGGCCTACCATGCACTCAGCAAGGAGGTCAGAGTAGTGCTTGAAAGAAAACCGGTGGCACATATCGTGGTCGCCACTGCCGTGATGGGCGTCGTAACGATACTCATCCGGCATTTTGTCCCTCTTACAAATATCGTATTCGTTGTACTCGCGGTTGCTCTCGGCGGTGCGGTGTACCTGGTGACACTGTTCCGGCTAGATCATGGGATCCGCAGCGAAATGCTGGAAATCGCTCAAAACGCTGGATTTCATTGGCCTTCGATCCGATAAAGTCTGAGATGCTGCCATTTGCCAATGAAGGAGCGTGCTGTTGAGTTCTGTTGATCCCCCCGAACGATACAAGATGCCGTCCACAATCGCTATGTTACTTTGTGTCAAATGGTCGATCCGATAAACCGGATGATTACAGAGAAACGTGTCGTACTGCTGCAGAACAGGACAGAAATCTTCACCACAGGCGCCAGGCCCGACATTGACATATTGAGAATCTTTTACCGATGTAAATGGGAGTGATAACGCCCGGTAGAGAGATGGTGATTTAAAAACCGCCATTCACTCCGCAATAACATCCTGTACAAAGGTAACCCACTGTTTGAGCCAATCGGGGTCGTTCCTACAGGCCTGACGATGAAATTCCTGCCGGGCGTTAACGACATTTGGACTATTCCACCATCGTTCGGGATCTGCCCAGATCTCGTTCACATGACCTGCGGCGGCTTTGGGATCAACAAAAACAATCCCAGCGCTCTTGAGAGTCTCAAGTAACGGATCGAGTTCCGGTATCGTCTCCCACAGATGTGCAGGGTACAACAGTATCGCAGGCAAACCGGATGCCATTGCCTCCGAAAAGGTGGTCTGTGGATACGTGCAGACGATCACCCGCGCCGAGGACAGAAATTGAAGATAACTCTGTTCTGTGGAGACTTTCTCCACGCCCAGAGTATCGATATACCGTTGCTTTGTATTCCACCCCAAATCAAAATAGGGTCTGACCCGGAATGAACGTTGAGGAGCGTCGTTTAGCGAGTGGTAGAGGTCGCATACCTGATTGTAGTGAGCAAGGACCTGGCTGGAGATGGGAAACAATCCTGCGCGGTAGGAGTAACGTGGCACTTCAATGCCCAACACGGCACAATACTCTTTTGAAGATTGGATTTTCCACCGGGATAACTTATTCGGCGGCAACTGGACGTGTTTTGGGTGGTGAGGTACTGCCCATGTAGTCTTTATGTCTGCAATATCCTCTTCGAAGTGCATCAGATCGAACTGTGCGGGAATAGCTCCACCATGTGTCATTGTGACAAATTTAACCCCTCGATTGTGGACTTGCTCCGCAGAATAGATTTTGAACAACTCATTATTCCAATGGGCATTGGCTGAAAATATCGCCTTGGGTTTAAAGGGCATCCGATTGACTCTTTTGAGCATCGCAGGGAAATCCTCAATATACGCACGAGGGATATCCATCGCGAGCCGTCGCATCAAGTAGTCCTCAAATGCGTTATCTGCAGGGCGATCGAACGCAATCTGCTTTCGAGAGAGCGCATCGGATGGAGAATCGTTTTTCAGCGACCACTCAAATTCCTTCAGGTAGAAGCAGGGGACCTGCCGAAGCGCCAGATTGAGCCTCAATAAAGAGGAGAGAGGAAAATAACTCATCATGAACAGAACAGGGTTCCCCGAAGACATACTACACATCACCCCATCGAGATACCGGCCGACCGTCTCCGCAAGAGACCTCGCTCGGGGTTTCAATCCCGGGGATTCGGGAATCCGGCCACTGAAAGACAACAGTTCTCGGGCATCCCGTATCAGGCATTTATCCGGATATTTATACCTGATAATATCGAGGAACAAGCGGTAGTTCCAGAGATCCCCGGCAATCTGAGCAATAAAATCAGAGTAATCACAGGGGGGTTCAGGTTCAGGGAGCTGCTGCAGCTCTTTCGTTTCAAACCGCACGTAATCCTCAAACGCGACCCGGAGGCACTCCCAGCGATCAAAGACCACGGCGATGTAGGTCAGCAGCCAGGGATCGACGATCATTCGCCAGTAACGGAGCGGTCGTTCTACCCCGTGAATCCGATTGAGCGCCTGACCGAGATCGTTCAGGATCGATTCGTGCAGGCCCTGAAGGTAATCGTAGTCCTGTCTCAGTTTCGTGCGGTCGTCCCAATGATTACGCACGGATGCGTATTCACGCCCGGACCACACTTCCCTGCGATCATAAAGACGGCACCACTCTCCGAGATAAACAAGCGGTTCGTCAGAACCCCACGTTTCTTCGAGTGCTGTTGTTACCAGGAGTCTGGGTTCTTGCTCATTCATGACTCTCATGCTTCATTTGTTTACCAGAATCCAATCTCTAACCGATCAGTTCCCATGTCATGGGTGTCCCTTTCTTCACGTCGCGGTTCACCTGCCTGCCAAGGAGTGTATCGTAGTACCTGGGCGCTAGGCCGAGGCCGGGACGGACACAGCGCAGGTTCTCGCGATTGAGTACGTCCCCGGCCATGAGGTCGCGGGCGATGTAAATGGAGCGGCGGAAGACCAGGGACTTCTTTTCCGCATCGCTCGGTCCATAGATAACTTTCCCTAGCGATTGCCATGCACGCTCGGTCTCCACCACCAGGGCATTCAATTCCTCCGGTTCCAGCGAGAATGCACTGTCCACCCCGCCATCGGCGCGGCGAAGTGTAAAGTGCTTCTCGATCACCGTTGCGCCGTGTGCCACCGCCGCCACCGCCGCCCCGATGCCCATGGTGTGGTCGGAGAGGCCCACCTCGCAGTCAAAGAGTGCTCGCATGTGGGGGATAGTGACCACGTTACTGTTCTCCGGCGTGGCCGGGTAGGTGCTGGTGCACTTGAGCAATATCAGGTCGCGGCAACCGGCCTCGCGAGCGGTGCGCACCGCCTCATCGAGTTCAGCAAGCGTGGCCATTCCAGTGGAGATGATCATCGGCTTGCCGGTAGCCGCCACCTTTCGGATCAGGGGGAGGTGCACACTCTCGAAGGAGGCAATTTTATAGGCCGGCACGTCAAGTTCTTCGAGAAAGTCGACCGCCGTCTCGTCGAACGGCGTGGAGAAACAGATCATGCCGAGTTCCCGTGCCCTTTCCATGATCGGCGCGTGCCACTCCCACGGGGTGGAGGCACGTTCATAGAGATCGTGCAGGCTGCACCCCTTCCAGAGACTCTGCTCGTCATTGATGAAGAACTCACCCTCGCTGATGTCGAGCGTGATGGTGTCCGCGGTGTACGTCTGGAGTTTGAGGGCATGGGCGCCCGCTCTCGCGGCCGCCTCGACGATCTCCAGAGCCCGATCCAGGGACTGGTTGTGGTTCCCGGACATCTCCGCGATGACGAACGGGGGAACAGCCGGGTCGATTGTTCGGTGTGCGATCTTCATGTGCATCCTTCACTATTGGGGCCGATTCTGCTGAATTCTCGCAATTTATCCCTCACCCAATGTTAACAGGACATCATCAAATAATGCTTTTAGCGATTTTGCATGGAATCGGGCGTTGCATGACCCATTACAGGTATAATCTCCCCTGCATATATGAGCCGACTCCATCCCTACAGAATTAGCCCCGAAGATGTCCTTTTCGGGGTTATTCCCGATGTACAATATATTTGTTGGTTCGCAATTTAAGATTTCGATTGCACGGAGGAATGCGGCGGGATGAGGTTTCTCGTAACCGGGTCCTAATTCATCAGTATATATGATGAAATCGACAAGATCTTGCAGTTTCAAGGCTCTGACTTTCTTCTTCTGAACCAAATGCAACCCATCCGTAATTATACCCGTCTTCAGTTTCCCTGCACGCAGTCTATCAAGGATCTCGATTACGTCCGAATAAAGCGATATCTCCGGCGTGTGTGCGCGATATACCTCGATCAGTTCTTCTATGAGTCGGGGACCGTAGATATCATGGGCCTTCAGAACAGAATCAAAGATTTTACCTCTTCCATCTGAGCCCAAACGCTCCAGCATCTCCCGGTATATTTCCTTTTCGTCAAGATCGAATCGTGTACCAAGATACCATGCAACAGACCGAAAACCGCTCTGCACGAACATCATCTCGTTGTAGAGCGTATCATCCATGTCGAAGACTACCGCACGAATTGGGCAACTCAACTCTTTCGAACCTCCTTTTCTTCGAGAAATAGATCGTCCGTGTACCGCAACATCAGGTGCCGGTCTTTGAACTCCCCAATGCATGGTGCCGGCGATCGTCCTGCAACTATTTGCACGAGGTAACGAGGAGTGAATGCACCCGAGGCGAAACCCAAGTTGGCACCACCGCCATACCGTGGATTCACTTCAATGAAGAGGACCTTGTCACCCTTCAGAAAACATTGAATCGTATTGTGCCCCGTCAATTTAAGTGCCTTCGCCAAGCGAACCGCCTCGTCGATGAGGTTCCAGTTCTTCGACGTTATGCCTACAAACGACTCCCCGCCAAATATAAAGAGACGTTTGCGCGGCACTACGCTGACAATATTACCCTCAAAATCCGCGAAAAGGTCGATAGTATATTCATCGGCATCGATGCACTCCTGGATGACGGGATTATCGATCTTCTTCAGGAAATATTCGAGATCTTTGAGCGTATCAACTCTGAACGCAGTAGTGCTCCCCTTTCCGAATCGATCCCGAATGAAAAGGGGCAGATCCAACGCCGAAAACAGTTTATCCGGGGAATAGGTCCTGGGAACGAGAAACTCGTTACTCATACAAAAATCGATGAATAAACGCTTATCCAGACATGTCTGCACGACACAGAGGTCGGGGACCATCACGGTAACGCCTATCTTCAGAAAACTGCCTCTCTCATTCGCAAAAATCGGGAGCTCCTCATCCCTGGTAGGAACCACCAGATGAACATCGTGCTCCCTGCAGATATCCTGTACTCTCTCGATGAAATCTTTGCCCGTGCCGGGGGGGACAATGTAGGATTCATCCGCAACGTAGAGTGCAGCCGACCGTGGACTAGCATCGATAGCTATCACTTTGCCGCCGCCCTCCTCCGCGAGAGCACGCTGAAATGCTTTAACAAGCGAGACTTTCCGCGAGGCGCTGGTGATCAGTACGTTCATGCGGTTCAAGACTCTGTGACACCCCTAGCAAATACGATGCAATCTCTCCCGATGCCCTGTTCCGCAAGATTAAGGTAGAGTTTGCGTCGGGCCTCTCCTGGAAGCGATAATTCGAATGATTTTCTCTTCTGATGACACGAAGATCCGACTTCAGGATTTCCCACGTAGTCTTCGCCCATGAGCAGGAACAACTCCATGGGGAAATCGACAATCGTGCAAAGTGTTTCGAACCCCATTGAAGTGAGCAACCGTTGCAGCGATTCGGTGGAGAAGTAATTGATGTGATCCGGCACTGCCACCCACCAGGGCTCTTTCACCAGTTTCGCCTGGGCGATCTGCTGAATTGTGGTAAAATCGTTGGGTACACGGATCATGACGATACCCGATCCCGGTTTTAACAGATCTTTTACTTGTTCAAGGATCGCCCGGGGGGATGGAACATGCTCCAGTACATTAAGGAGCGAAACGACATCGAACGAGTTTGAATACTTGGGATACGTCGAGATAAACGTCTCTAATGGGCAGTTATAAATGGTTATCTGAGAATCAGTCGCTCTGCACGCGCCTTCCTCGGACGGTTCTATGCCGGTACAGTCCCATCCCTGCTTCTGCATGAACTTCAGGAAGTCACCCGTACCGCATCCGACATCGCAGATGCATCGCCCGGTCTGCATTCCGAATCCTTCAAGTATCGCACTGAAGTCTGTATAGAGCGTCTTCTCCAACCATTCCCGCTCGGCACGCGCTTCGTCGGCCTCTCCTATCAAGCGGCGAATCTCAGGTGCCCTTCCACCCTGTTTAATCAGATTGAAGTACTTGTGTGCGTAAAACTCTTCGAGCTCGGCAGCGGTGGGAATGGGATCCAGGTGTTTAAAACCACAGATTTCACAGTCGATCACCGAGTACCCTTTCATTTCCGTAATAATCTTGCCCTTATGCATTATGCATCACCTATTGCTAGCCTGTTCATAGTCAATAACGTTCTGAATCCCCTGTCTAACGATGTTCCGGCCCTCCACCCAGTCAATACCGTGAGTCGTTCAATAACGCACAACTGTTTTCGTAAGATGCCTTGGATCCATCATCACGCACGGTGATAGCAAGGAAGTGATCTTTCAGAATCGCTATAACCCCCAAATATCTCTAGTATATCTATGTGACCGACTCAGGATTCAAATGTTTCTGTAAACAATTCGTAATTGAAGTTATTCCCTTACCATCCACAGTAGATCGACAGCGTAGAGACCATTCCTCATCAATGCCTTCTTCGATCAATTCGGTAAGAGCCCGCCTGAGGCTCTGCTCGGTCACTTCGTCTTTATGCCCCAGCCAGCGCACCAGCCCCTGACGGTGAAGTCCATCCGCAATCGGCCGCTGGTTCTCCGCCAGGGTCACGACAAGTGCAGGCAACCCAAGGCACAACCGCTCCCAACTGGTCGTCCCAGCTGCCCCGATGGCGAGGTCTGCCCTGGCCATCAGCGGCGCCAGAGAAGGGAGGCTGCCGTGCAGGTGGATGTTGGCATGCCCCGCCGCCTGATCCCGGATCTCAGATGCATAAGGACTACTGCTGGGGATTACGACGTCAAGAGAGATTTCGGTGCGATTCAAACTCAGGAACGCCCCCAGTGCGCGGCCGGTCAGATTGTCGCGGTCTGCCCCCCCAAATGCGATGAGGACACGACGGATCGGTCCTTCCCGGGGAGGGAGGCGGTCGTGCAGTTCGGCATAAATCGGTTGCAGTAGAGCATATTCCGGTCCCAGCAACAGACTGCAGTCGGCCGGCACCTTGCCGGTGTATCGGGTGTGCATATCTGCAACGAGATTCTGGTCCAGCAGCAGGTCGCAGTCATGCACCCGGTCGGCAATATCATCGATAACAAAGATGCTTCCTACCAATGGGCGTAGTGCGCTTTCCCAGCGACGGTCGAGAGCGTAGTGATCCACCACCAGCCAGTCAGGTTTGACACCCCAAGCCCTGATGGCAGTATCGGTCTGCTCGGCATCATCCTCCCATGAAGCACCAAGCCAGGCGGCATGGATAGGATCTACTTCGGCTCTAAACCCGTCAGTCGGTGCGGGAAGACAATGAACCACAAAACCCCGCTCTTCTATCAGGTCACAGAGATGGCCTTCGTGCTCACGGCAGATGAATGAGACATCCGCACCTTTCTTGGCCAGGGCATTAGCCAGAGTCAGGCAGCGCATGACGTGACCTGTGCCGATTGTGAGCGAAGCGTCGGTGCGAAAGACGATCTGCAAAACCATGATTACCTGTCCTCCTCAGTTCAGCCGCTTGAATCCGGAATGACAGACTGGGCCTTCCAGCAGGTCGTCGATGGATCGCCCCGACTCGCATTCACTGATCAATCCGAAGATGGGATCCAGTTCCTCGAAGTATGCATCGACCACTTCCGGGGTGTGTTCAGTGCAGACGTAGACCGAGGTGGCGGCCAGATACCCCTTCTTGAGCATCTCCTGGGTTATCAGAGTCTTGTACTTGAGCATATCCGGAACCGGAAAACTAAAACCAATCAACGCCGGCAGGCCGCTGATCTGGATCGGCAGGTCATGCTTTCTGGCAAGCGCCTGCCAGCGCCTGCCGATACCGCGCCCGGTCTCCGTGATCCGCTCCCAGGACCGCTCGCGCTCCATCACCTCAAGAGTCTTCAGGGCAGCTGCCGGGCCGATACGCTCGGTCCAGAAAGTGCTGCTGATGAACGTGCTCTGGGCCGCCTCCATGATCTCCCGGCGACCGATGACAGCGGAGATCGCATAACCGTTACCAAGTGTCTTGCCGAATACTGCCATGTCCGGCTCGACTCCGTAGCATTTATGCAGGCCGCCGAATGCCTGACGGAAGCCGGAAGTACACTCATCGAAGATGAGCACGATATCACGATCGGTCGCCAGTTGACGCACATCTTCAAGAAAACCCTCTTTCGGCCCCATGTTGCGCGAAACTTCCATCTTGATGACGCCGATATCATGCTTCTGCACCAGCGCCTCCAGTTCGGAGAAGTTGTTGTAGTTGAAGGGCAACACACTGCCTTTCAGGTTCCGCGGCACGCCCTTCGGCTCGAGGCCGGGCAGAAGGTGACCGTCCAAGGTCTGCTCATCGCCCAGATTGGCAGCCAGATACCAGTCGTGCCAGCCATGGTAGCCGCAGAACGCAACTTTGTCGCGGCCGGATGCGGCGCGGGCAATCCGGATGGCGATGGCATTCGCCTCGCCGCCCGTGCGTGCCAGCCGCACCATGTCGGCCCAGGGGTGCAGTTCCACCAACCGCTCGGCCAGATAGACCTCCTCGGGGCAGTTGAAGGTGGACATATTGCCCGCGGCCACGGTGCGGTAGACCGCTTCGTCCACCTCCGGGTGGCCGTATCCGAGGGTATTGGTACCGATGCCCATGATGCACATGTCGATGTATTCGTTCCCGTCGAGGTCCCAGACCCGGCAGTCTTTCGCCCTGCTGAAATAAGCGGGCCACCGCTCAGGCAGAAACATCTCCGCCCGTTTGGAGAGGAGCATGTTGCCACCCGGGATAATCCGTTTTGCACGCTTCCAGAGTTTCTGCCCGGTGCCCAGGTACAGTCCTTCGTTCCGGATCAGGTGTCGGTTGGCGGCGAACAACTCCGGGTGCTCCTGGCGCAGGGCAAGCACCTCGAGCCAGGAGAAGTCGCGGCGGGGGTTGAAGTGCTCAAACACCTTTCGGATAACTTCGAAGTCCTCCGGTTCATCGACGGTCCAGCGCTCTCCTGAGTAGTCGGTCTCGCCAGCAAGGTTGGTTCGAACAAACTGCTTGGATTCACGGATGTACGGCGTGACGTGCTCCCGGTGACGGGGATCTTCTGCCAAGGTCCAAGCAATCTCCAGCGCTTTGAACGTAAACACCTCAGTGTCCAGCCCGTCCGGATAGGTTGGAGGCATCGTGTTCGAAGCGTAGTCAACGCCGTTTTCCTTAAATCTACCAATAACGGCATCCACGAGTCGAGGATCTATCAGGGGGCAATCGCCGGTGATGCGTACCACCACATCGGCCCCTGTTGCCTTTGCCGCCCGATAATAGCGGTCGAGCACGTCGTCTTCACTGCCCAGATATACCTCAAAACCGAGGCTTCGCACGTACTCGGTCAGGGGCTCATTCCGAGGGTCGGACGATGTGGCCAGTATGATATGGTCGATATACTTAGCCTTCGATAGCCTTTCCAGGAGGAGCCCGATCATCGGCGTGCCGCAGATCGGCTGCATCACCTTGTTCGGAAAGCGAGTTGAGCCCATGCGGGCCTGCACAATAGCAACAGTTTTCAGCGTCATAGAGTATCCCACCGGGACGGATTGATGAGATCTGGATCATCGGTCTTGAGCATGGTCGGCAACACAGGAACACATATTTCGGCAGCAGAGAGGATCTCTTCCAACTGCCTGCGGTTATCTACGCCAACGACGACACGAGCAATTTCCGGTCGCGACATTGCAAATCCAAGGCAGGCTTGGGCCGGCGTCAGCGCCTGCTCGATCAGCCATTGAGTCCACCGACTCCAGAGGGGCTGCCACCGATCAAACTTTTTCGGTCGGCGGTCTGCTTCCATCAGTAAAAGCCCCTGCAAGAACACCGAACGAACATGCACCTCGGCGCCGGCTTGATGCATCCGGGTCAGCCAGCCGGAGGTCTCGATCCGGCGATCCAGAATATTGAATGGCGCCTGCACCAGATCTAGTTGAAAGCGAGGCCAGAGCCGACCCAGTTCTTCCGGATCGTATATTGAAATCCCGATCTTCTCGACCAGACCTTTATCCTTGAGTTCTACCAGCGCCGCATAAAGGCCTTCGCCCCCGGGCTCCAGGAGTTGGTGTGGACGATGGAGCAGCAGACCGTAGAGGCGGTCGATATTCAGCCGCCCGAGAGAGCACTCAACAGCACCCTCCACCCAACCTCCAATATCCCTACAGTCGCCAGGCATTGCCGGGAGTTTGGAGACCACACGCCACCCCTCAACGCCAACGTCTCCCAACCGCTGTTCACTATCCCCATAGGCAATAGCGGTATCCAGAGTGTCGACACCTGCCGCCCAGGCCTGCTGAAGGATGGCTGTCACCTCGTCCGGGCTGACCTGTCCGGATGTATTGGCCACACCATACCGCAGGCCAAACTGCGCCGTGCCGAGGGCCAGTCGACCAGTCATGGTAACCCCGATAATACCGGATCCATAGGGATACTTTTCGTCGCCAGATCCGGGAGGGGCATGCTTTCCCCATTTGCCTGAACTGTAATGACCGCATGCATGTTTCAGTAACACCCTTTCACTTAGAGATTCGTAAATCGGATGCAGCCCGGTGTAGATTTTCAGAGATGTATCTCACATCATCATCGCTCATGCCAGGATAGAGCGGAAGGGTCAGGATTCTGTTGAATACATCCTCCGTGCTCGGGAAAGCACCGACCGCCTGGGGGTAATGCTTCCGGTAATAACTGAACTTATAAGTAGGGATGTAATGGACGTTGGCACCGATGCCCCGCTCCTTCAAGTACGAGTACAGGACATTCCGTTCGACACCCCTGAGCAGGACCGTATAGAGGTGCCACCCATGAATGACCTGTCCCTGCACCTTCGGCAGGTCAAGCCATTCAAGGTCGGACAGGGCGCTGGCATACAATGCGGCAAGCTCGTTTCTTCTCTTGATGAAGGGGTCGATCTTCTTCAACTGGGATACACCCAGTATGGCCTGAATATCTGTCATCCGGTAGTTGCGACCCAGGGACTGCATGTCGTATCCCCACGAAGCCCCTTCGCCGAACATATCCCCTACATTCCGGGTAATGCCGTGGCTCCGGAACATCCTGAGCTTAGCTACGATGTCAGCGTCCTCAGTTACCACAACTCCTCCCTCTCCGGTGGTTATGGGCTTGACCGGATGGAAACTGAAGATCGTCATATCGGCGAACGTGCCGATCCTACGGCCTTTATACGAGGCCCCAAGTGCATGGCATGCATCCTCGATAAGCCAGAGGTCGTGCTCCTGGGCGATCTCCCCGATCTCGTCGATCGCACACGGATGTCCGGCGTAATCGACATAGATTATTGCGCGGGTCTTTGGACCGATCTTTCTCCCTATCTCGTCAGGGCAAATATTCCTAGTTGAGGGATCGATATCTGCAAAGACCGGGCTATGACCATTATAGAGGATAGCATTGCTCGTGGCTGCAAA
>LSQX01088965.1_pt2 | contig 15357 bp, 13 predicted proteins | sample 654561 | NCBI WGS metagenome assembly LSQX01 (sample SAMN04489861, study PRJNA283612) | anaerobic digester metagenome | isolation source: 4 biogas reactors fed with cattle manure at either 37C or 55C with and... | place: Denmark: Kongens Lyngby | collected 2014 | reverse complement strand
CCACCATCCCGACCACCATCCCGACCACCGAACCGACGAATATACCTCTTGCCGCCGGCTTTACCGCCGATCCCATATCTGGCTCCGCCCCCCTCCAGGTGCAGTTCACCGACACCTCTACGGGAGGGCCGACCTCATGGTCCTGGGACTTCGGCGACAAAGGCACATCCACCAGCCAGAACCCGACACACACGTATACGGCTGAAGGAGTCTATACCGTCAAGTTGACGGTCAAAAAAGGTATAGAGAGTGATACGGTGACGAAGACGAAATACATCGTCGTTACAGAGCAGCACGTCTCTCGCCTGGAGGTGAATTCGGTCAGGCAGTTCTTAATCTTCTGGTATATCCCGGCCAACAGCGTTAGTATCGAGTATTCTGGAGATCTCGGAAAGGGGTCGGATAAGACACCGTTCGTGCTCACCGAGATCGATCCGGATGACTCTGGTTTCAGTGTCACGCTAACCGCACCGGAGAAGATAACAGTCTTGCTCCTTTCACGGCACTTCGATGGCTGGGAGGTCGACAATAAGGAATATGGGAGCAGGACAATCACTATACAAGTTGCCGACAGCGAGAGCCTGACAGCAACGGCGAAATATAAGCTCATATAACTTTTCTGCCAGGAATGGTGGTATGAATCCACTTCCTGACCCCCCTTTCCACGCCCTCCACCCCCACCGGACCCGTGAAAAAAGAAAGACCCCCCCGGATCAGGCGGGCTCGTAACTATACAGGATGTTATTGTGGACGAAGAAGTAGATCCTCCCATCCTCGTCATATATGACGCGCTGGTTCATATCGACGGCCGCACTGATGATATCCTCGAGCGAACCGAGTTCAATCCTGTGTGCCGTGATGCTGTGGTCGAACCTGCCCTGGCTCATCCAGTCGCGATACCGGGCGTGCATCGCCTCCCGTTCCAGTGCCTGGAGCGTATCAGCGGAAGGCTTGAAACGCGGGGACCTTGAGGTTACGACCCAGAGGAGCATGCCCACCGAGATCAGCAGGAGCAATACCGCAGCATACTGCTGGTGCACGGGAGGATAAACCTCGATCGTCTCTGTCTGCCTGACCCTGACCGTCTCGGTGAAACTCCGGTTGTCGGATATACTGTAGTGGCCTGTCCCCAGGGTGATCGGCATCGAGTAGACCCGGTGTTCAGCGACCGTTCTTCCATCAACCGTTCCGGTGAAGAGAACCGTGGTGACGAGATCGACAACAGGTGTGCCGCGCTGAAAACCCAGGTACTCCCGGATCCCGTTCAACTGCTGCTGCATATCCCCCACATCCAGGGTGAACGAGTTCTGGTATACCCCTGACTGCATCAGCCCTGTGTCTTCAGTGATCACCACCTCTTTGCTCCAGTAGGTCGTATCTGCCTCCTTCATCGAGAGAACCGCCGCGGTATATGACACGACATTGAGGTCCACAGCCTCCCCCTCAGCAAGGAGGGAGAACGTCGTCTGCAACCTCGGTGTTGCCGCCGGGAAATAGACCGGGTTGTCCACCAGCGTTGTGCCGACAGGCCAGAGCGGATTCTGTTCCGAGACGATTGCCCGGTACTCATACCGGCCATCCAGGGAATACCACGGAACGTCGACGGCCACATCCCGGTGCTCCGGCATGTACCAGCTTGCATACACAAAGAGTCCGGATAGGATGACGCAGAGAACAACAACCGGCAGCACCAGCGTGAACTTCTCGGCGGTCATCGATTGAAACTGCTTAATTCTCCAGTACACGATCTACAAACCTCCTTTTACGGCGCATTTTCACAAATCGCTTCTCAGCCCAGAGCGGATACAGGGCGAGCGTCAGAAAGGCTCCCGGCAGGACAGCCAGACCGAGGACCGGAAGATACGGGTTCAGTTCAGCGAGCCCCATAAACCAGAACGCAGGAAGGATATAGGGCGATCGGGCTACCGTATATTCGACCCCCGTCCCGGATACCGGGATAGAGACGATCTCGCCGGGCTGCAGAACCCCGTATACCGGAACTCCTCCCTGGCCGGGTGTGCAGGCCCGATACAGTTCAGGAACCAGGCCCTGCCCCTCTATCGTTATGCAACCATCCTGAAGCTCGCCGGAGCCCGGAAGAGAACCATACGTCTGCATCCCGGAGAGGGAGGGGGTGGTCAGCAGGAGAAAGGGGATCAGCGAGGCCGATACAAGGAGAAGAAACCGTGAGCACCGTATCGAGATGAACCGCCCTCTCCTGACCGGACCATCCCGCAACTGACGGTGGGCGGCATGGCGGCCCTGCATGAGTTTTCTCATCTCCAGGATGCCCAGCAGCAGGGAAGGGAGTATGACCATCAGGAGGATGATCTGTTTCTTCATCTCGGATGCAAACCCGACGAATGGTATGAGGAACACCGGCCTGCCGATGATATCGTCCTTTGATATGGAGAAACGGTCGGGAGCAGTGTTTGCATCTCCTTTCGTTGAGTAAAGCCCGGTATCCGGATCGAAACCGATGATCCGGTGGGTGATGACCATCCGTTCATCCTGCCCGGGATACTGGAAGACGATGACATCACCGACATCGATCTCTTCGGGATCAGCAGGAGCAACGATGATGGCGTCGCCCGGGAGCATGAGCGGCGTCATACTTCCGCTCAGGACCACCATGAGCACCATGCCACGCCCGATGAAGAGGAGGATGACCGCCAGAACTGCAGCGCCGAGGAGGAGAGCGGTCACCCCCCAGATCCGATCGACCCGGATCATGCCTGCACCCGGATCTCCTTCTCGCTCCCGTCGTCCATGATGAACGTGCACAGGAGGCTCTTTCCATCCATGTCCGAGTCAAACGATAACTGGACACCTCGCACAGGATCATCCAGTGCGGGCGGATTCAGCAGAAACCGCCCGTCGAGAACCCGGCCGGACACCGCTTCCCCTGACCAGAAGGCAATGGATCCTTCATTGTCGGCAGAGTCCGGATCCCGGCCTGATCCTTCCTGTCCCGCATGAGGGTGTCCGCCCCCCTTCACACGGGTAAACGCCACCTGGCGGATCATTCCGCCATCATCAGGGTCCCACGAGACCTTGACGCCTGTGATCACCACCGGTGTCGATCCGGTGTTGCTCACGGTAATACCGGAGATGATGGTCTCTGCATGACGGCCTGCCGGTGGCTTGAACAGGCCCTTATCTGCAGTTACCACCAGGCTGCCGGCATCGCTCCATGACCCGGTGGTGATGCTGCTCCCCTCGATCACCACGGTATCCGAGAACCATGCCCCGGTCGGGGTGGTACCTGCGAGCAGGAGGATGCCGGCGCAACAGATAATTACCAGAGGTGCAATAATCTTCGTCATCGCTCACACTTCCTGAAGTTCGTGGGCGAAGGTTGGCAGGCTACGGAGTACGCCACGCAGCCCGCGGTTGAACAGACGATACGCCCTGCTGCTCCCTGACAGGAAGCGGCCGGGTGTGCCTCGACCCGGTTTCCGGATGTTCTCTCATCCCTGAAGAACGCTATCCGGGACTTCCCGGGCCGGTTCTCATCCCACCGCGGTCCGGGCGCGACGGTCTTGCCGGCGGTCGCCGGAGGAGGGGGCATCGAGAGTTTGATGCTGTCGATACCCTCCATACCGGCGATTGCGGTTGGCTTCCAGGACGAGGCAAAGAAAGAAGGAGGTAGTGCGGCGATGGCTTTAGGCGCCCCACATTCATCCCTTCTCATTTGCTTTTTGTCCATGATCGTTGGTGTATGAAGATCTTTCAGAGATCATACGGTGGGAGAGGTCTCTTCCCAGCCGGGGTTGTCGGTCTGCGTCGCGATGAAGATCACATTGAATGTTACCGTCTCATCGGCGTAGTCATTCCCTGCGTTCTCATCCAGTTTCACCTCAACACTGAGTGTCCGGGTAAACGGATTGAAGTCATACATTGCGCCCCCGAAGTTGTCTGAGTTCAGTTTCGTGGTGTCGGCGTTGGAGATATCCGCCCATGTGTAAACTTTGGAGAAACCGGGGAATAGAGAGTCAATCCCGACGCCGGTGGTTTCCATACCGGCAGTGGTGACATCAGGTTCGGGCATGCTGTTCAGCAATGAAACCTTCTTAAACCGGAACTGGAGGTTTTCATCTGTTATGAGATTTCCATCGGCTTTGACAAAATATGCCTTCCACTTCAGGGGAACAGTTCCAACGTTCTGAAGATTAATAGTCCCTGCAGGCGTCCAGCTATTCTTACTGGGAACCAGGTTTTCGACCTTCAGTGGCGCTTCCTTCCAACAGTTCTCGGTCCATGCTTTCAAGTCGACATTGCCAGTCGCAATGACGTTGTTCTCCAGAGTTTCCGTGTCCGTAAACCAGGCGAACGTACCAAGTCCCATCCCGCCGAGGGCAAGCCCCACGATCAGGATGCTGACGATATATCCTTTCATAGTCACTACCTTCAACTACACTCTTGCGAGACCTTCCTCAGGTTTACCCTGGAGAACAGGATCCACCTACCTCCAGCCCCGCACCCTCCTCAGGAACGATCAGGTATATAAATATATTGATCGGGGTATGTTTCGCGAAAAACGAGAGGAACGTGCATTTCCAAAAACGATCTGATTATATAGCAGGAATTGTCTCTGAACAAGTTCCCCAACATCACCATAACCCTTGCGGGAAGGCATCCTGAGATTATAGGCTGCTCTGAAGATTATGCCGCTCATTCTTCCGAATAGCCGTTCAGCTGCGTGGTCTCAGGTAGCCGTTCTCTTCGTACGGCGTGCCGGGAAAGAACAATTCAAAACATTCTTATATGTTATGGCCGTGGGGGTGCGGCACCTCCTTTCCCGGGATGCGCCCGCGCGCGCATCCTGGAGTTATAGCACACTTATTATGGATGACCATCATATCCGGATTGATGCAGCCGATAGAAAAGGGTTTTTTATGATGCCCCCGGTCAAACCCGGAACATCCCATGCGTCATCCCTTCAGCGACCGCCGGGCGCGGAGAGGGGCTGGAGGGGTTTGATGGATCGAACCCGATATCCCCCGACCGATCCGGTCCGGAGGCTCACCGCGAGACCATCTGCCGGTGAACTTCGCGAAGACTCCAACCCCGGGAAAGGGGTACCCCGGGAGGATATTTCCCGGGATTTTTCCAAAGAAGGCTATTAATCCGGATAATTGACTTTTCCAGTCCAAATTTGCAATATCGTGGCTCCGGGATTTGCCCGGGGCTGAATTTATCATGTAGAATCATTACAAAACCTATAAAGCAGATATGATACCACGCTGTAAGGTTCATATCGTTCTATCGGGTCAGTTTTCCGGGAGACGGTTCATCTGTCAGGGAATCTGAACTGCAGAATCATAGAGGTGCTCGATCAGAGGATCGAGATAGGAGGAGACAACCATGGTCAAAAGAATGTTGAGCGAGTTCGAATCATACGATCTCCTGAAACAGTACGACGTACCGGTACCCGAACACGCGATCGTCAAGACTCCTGCCGAGGCAGGCAAGGTTGCCGAGAAGATCGGTTTTCCGGTCGTCATGAAGATCCATTCGCCCCAGATCGTCCACAAGAGCGATGCAGGGGGCGTCATTGTCAGTATATCCTCAAAACAGGTGGCCGAAGAGGCGTTCAACAAGATCGTCACGAACGTGAAGGCCTACAACCCCGATGCCGAGATCAAGGGCATCATCGTCGAGCAGCAGGCAGCACCCGGACTTGAACTGATCATCGGCGGAAAGACCGACCCGGCGTTCGGAAAGGTGCTCACCTTCGGCATGGGCGGTACGCTTGTTGAACTGATGCAGGACGTCACCCTGCGGATCCTCCCCATCACCGAGGAGGATATCCGGGAGATGGTCAGGGAGATCCATGGCTACCCCATGATCCAGGGTTACCGGGGAGCGAGACCACGGGATGAAGAGACACTTGTCCAGGTCATCTGGGCGATCAACCGCTTCTTCGCCGAGAACACCAACGTCGTGGAGTTCGACATCAACCCGGTCAGGCTCTACGAGTCCGGTGCCTGCATCGTCGACGCCCGTATCTTCGTCGATGACGATGCCGTCGAGAAAATGGTGAAAGAACGCCCCTTCGTACCCCTCGAGTACTTCGCACCCCGCTCGATAGCGGTCATCGGTGCCTCATCTGAGCCCAAGAAGATGGGGTATGCCGTGATGCACAACCTCCTCCACTTCCCCGGACAGCTCTACCCCGTGAACAACAAACGCCCGGAGGTTCAGGGGCTCAAGGCATACCCCTCCGTCCTTGACATCCCGAACCCCGTCGATATGGCGGTCATCACCGTTCCCGCAAAGCACGTGCCCTCTGTTATCGAGGAGTGCGGGCAGAAGGGCGTATCCATGGCGGTCATCATCACGGCCGGTTTCAAGGAGACGGGTGACGGCGGGAAGGCGCTGGAAGATCGTGTCCTTGAGATCGCAAGGGGTTACGGGACGCGGATCGTGGGCCCGAACTGTCTTGGCCTGATCATCCCCCCGAAGGGTGTCGACACCACCTACGTCCACGAATCCCCGAAACCCGGCAATATTGCCTTCATCTCCCAGAGCGGCGCCATCGTCAACACCGTCGTCGACTGGAGCATCAAGCACGACATCGGGTTCTCCGCCGTCGTCTCGGTCGGCAACCAGGCAGACCTCAACTTCATCGATTTCCTCAGGTTCGTGGAGCGTGACCCGAAGACCAAGGGCATCATCCTCTACATCGAGGAGATCCGGGACGGCAAGACCTTCATGAAGGTGGCAAGCGAGGTTGCAAAGACCAAGCCCATCGTTGCGATCAAGGCTGGTTCATCCAAGAAGGGCCAGGTTGCGGCCTCGTCCCACACGGGTTCGCTCTCGGGATCGTACGACGTCTACATGGAGGCCTTCCGCAACGCCGGCGTCATCCCGGTTCACACCCTGACCGGCACGTTCCAGGTCGCGGAGATGCTCTCGCTCCCGAAGGGCTATCCCCGCGGAAAACGTGCGGTCGTGGTCACGAACGCCGGCGGGTTCGCCGTTCTCTCCTCTGACTACGCCGAACGCTACGGCATCGACCTGATCTCCCTGCCGCCAGAAGCCCTCAAGCAGCTCAACGATCAGCTTCCCGACTTCTGGAACAAGGACAACCCGATCGACCTCCTCGGCGACGCCAACGAAAAGAGGTTCGAACAGACCTTCAACGTGCTCGCCAAACACCAGGACTGCTGGGACATCGCGTTTGTCATCGGGTTCCCGAACCTCGTCATCGGGTCAGACCAGCTCGCAAACCAGATCATCAAGTTCTCGGAGAAGACCGAGAACATGATCGTCGCGACGCTCCTCGGCGGCGGTTCCATGGACAGGGGCCGGAAGATCCTCAAAGAGAACGGCATACCGCTCTTCGACGAACTCGACTTCACCTTCCGGGTGATGGGAAGAATCCTCTGGCAGCGGTTCCGGTAAGATCCCTTTTCTGGATCGTCTCCCTCTTTTTATCCGCCGGCCATCCGCCTGCCGTCCCTCTTCCAGATCACAAGGAACGACAGAAGAACGATCAGCGTGTAGCATGCCCAGAAGAACGGGATCACCGTGCCCGAGTCCGGCTCAGTGGAGGAGAGCCGCAGGATGCCGACCCCCATCGATACCAGAACGGCACCGATCACGAGGATGACCGGGGCTATCCGAACCCGAGGCCTGCTGGCGGGCGCTGCCGATACCTTCGGCGTCACGACGAACGGCAGTTGCTTCCCGAGGGCGGCATACCAGATCGCCCGGGCATAGACGAATGCCAGTGTGTTGAAGATCGCCTGTGAGAACACAAGATCGCGCAGGGAATACTGCCGTTCGCGGATGGCGACGATGACCTGGATCGCGATCACCACCGAGAGCACCACGGCAAAGATCGGGGGGAGCCATACCGGCAGGATGGGGATGCCGAGGAGCAGTGTGGCGATGGGGAGGAGGAAGAACGCCACGTTCACTCCTCCAAGCAGGTAGATCGAGATGACCACGATGAACTCAAGCCAGTGGAGCGCGGCCATGCTCCGGGGTTGTGCTATGAGTTGCTGCAGGACGGTCCCGAGGAGCCGGGTGTTTCCGTATGCCCAGCGGAGCTGCTGCGTGAAGTACGCAGCAAGATCGGGTGGTGCAATCCCCTCAGCATAGACGGCGTCGAGGAAGATCCCGCGGCATCCCCTGATGTGAAACGCAAAGGAGGTGGCGATATCCTCGGCGATGCACGTCTCATCCATCCCGCCGATGGCGGCAAGGTGGTCGGTGCGGAAGATGCAGTTTGAGCCGGTCAGCAGAGCGGTGCGGTTGACGGAGAGCCCTCTGCAGACGTGCTTGTTGTAGATGTGCTGCTGGTAGGAGAACGTGACGCTGATCGGATCGTGAGGCTCAGAGCGGAAGAACTGGGGCGTCTGGACAAACGATGCGCCGGGGTCGGCCTCGAGGACAGGGATGAGGTCGGCGAGGATCATCGGTCTCACCCGCTGGTCGGCATCGATGACCAGAAGATAGGGTGTATCGTCGCCGAGGAGGGAGAGAGCGTGGTTGATCGCGCCTGCCTTGAAGCCTTTCCGGTGATCGCGGCGGATATACCGGAGACCATACTGCCGGCTTATATCCTGCATCGCCGCCTGTTTTTGCGCATCGGTGGAGTCGTCGAGGATGTAGGTCTGGAAGGCCGGGTAGGCTATCGCCGTGCATGACCGGACGCACGACTCGACCACCCCCGGGTCCTCGTTGTAGACCGGGATGAAGATCGCCACAGGGTGGGTGGGCATATCGTGCGCCGGAATGGCAGGCGCCTCTGGATAGACATAGAGCGATCGCAGGAGGTGATCGGCGTAGCTCACGAACTGGATCACCCCGAACGCGGTTACGGCGACCAGGAAGAGCGAGAGAGCCCGCGCAACGAGAGTCCAGCTGCCCCCGGTGAGGATGAGATACAGGTCTCTGAGGAGGATGGATGCGAGGAGCACCATGAACATGGTGGTGAGGAGTGAGATGCGCGCTACTGTCTTCATCAATGGTGCCGCCAATGCCCGGATTGTATCGGGATGCCCCGTGCACCGGAGTTCATGAGGCTGTCCGGACATCATCGGTTTTGCCGGAATAGTTAAAGGTTGCGGGGTGGTGCCGGGTTGCGTACTACCTGTTAGCAGGCGGTGAGATCGGCAGCATACTACATCAACATCCAGAAAAGCAGTGTCTGTTTCTCTTTACAGGCTCACTCGATATGAGCTTGTACGTCCTGGACGGGCGATTGAGGAAGCCAGCAGCAGTTTCAGTGTTTCTGCAACAGAGCAGGGGGTAGATGAACCTGCCCGGCGGGCAACCGACACCATAAAATAGATCGCATTCCTTCTCTCAATTGATATCTATGGCTGTACAGAAGATGGCAACTGCATCGTTGAAGAAGTATGAACTGCCCCCCCTGCCCTACGCACCCGACGCCCTTGAGCCTTACATCTCAAAGGAGCAGCTCTCCCTCCATCACGACAAGCACCACCAGGCTTACGTGACCGGGGCGAACGCCAACCTCGAAAGACTGGAGAAGGCGCGGCAGGAAGGTACCGACATCGACATGAAGGCACTTCTGAAGGAACTCTCGTTCAACATCGGCGGCCATGTCCTGCACACCCTCTTCTGGCCGACGATGGCTCCGGCAGGGAAGGGTGGCGGCGGGATCCCGGGTGGTGCGCTCGCTGACCGGATTGACCGGGAATGGGGCTCGTTCGACCGATTCAAGACCGAGTTCACGAAGACCGCCGCGAGCGTCGAGGGATCCGGATGGGCAGCGCTGGCATATTGCAGCATAACAGACCGCCTCATGATCATGCAGATTGAGAAGCACAACAACAACGTCTACCCGATGTTCGGGATCCTCATGGTGCTCGACGTCTGGGAGCATGCGTATTACGTCGATCAGCGGAACAACCGGGCGGGGTTCATCGAGGCATTCTGGAACGTCGTGAACTGGGACACAGTGAACAAGCGGTTAGAAAACCTCTAAACCTTTTTTTCCCGGAGAAATCTCTCCATCCTCCAGGCTGCCCGGGCGTCGTTTCTGTTCCACGTTACGCGAGGTGGTGCGAGGGCGGGGATGAGTTCCCTCACGCTGCCACCGCTCCGACCTGCCTGACCTGGAGCCCTGCCGAGTACCGGCGCGCCCAGACATATCCGAGCGCCGCGCCGATCGCGTTTCCTGCGGCAACTCCCCACCAGATGCCGGAGAGGCCAAGACCGAGAACGGCTGCAAATATCCAGGCAAAGAGGATGGATAGGACGACGCTCTGCAGAACCGTTATCGTAAGAGACCGTGTACCTAACCCCGTCCCCTGGAAGAGCGACGCCGAGAAGAGCCCGAACCCGACCACGGGGTAGACGAGGCTCGTGATCTGGAGGTAGGTCGTCAACTCCGGGGTGATCCCGGCGGCATCGCCCACCGTGAAGAGTCCTGCAATCTGGGGGGCGAGGATGAACGTGACCGCGGCAAGCCCGAGACCGATCCCGAGGCCGAGTTTTGCGGCGAACCGGAACGCGGCCTCCATCCGTGCATACGCCCGTGCCCCGTAGGTAGCGCCGGTGACCGCGACCACCGCCGATGATATGGCGAGGATCGGCGTCAGGCCGATGCTCACGACCCGCCACCCGACCGAGTAGACGGCGACGCCATCGGTGTTTGCGATGAGGATGATGATGCCGTTTAAGGCCAGGGCCGTCAGGGCGAACGCCAGTTGTTCGGCTGCAGCGGGAAGGCCGACCTGCAGGACGTTCCGGGCGATCACGGCGTCGGGAGAGAACTCCCGGAAGCGTAGAGAGATGTAGGTATCCTTCTTCACGAAGAGCCAGTAGACCATCGGGACGGCGGCGATGACCTCCGCGATGATGGTCGCCCAGGCTGCACCGGCGATCCCCATATCAAGACTGTAGATCAGGATCGGGTCGAGGACGATGTTTGCCACCGCGCCGAGCGCCATGGCGTACATCGTCCGTTTTGCATCCCCCTCGCCGTGCATGAGAGCGTAGGCGACCTCGCCGAAGAGGAGGGCGAACGTCCCGAGGAAGAGGATCCGCGCGTATTCTGTGGCAAGACCGGCGGCGTTGCCCGCTCCCATGAGGATGAAGATGTCATGGGCAAAGAAGAAGAGCGGGATGGTGACGACGACGGCGAGCACGGTCATCAGGATGAGGGTGTGCATCGCAACGCTGCTTGCGCCGGCCCTGTCGCGGGCGCCGATCATGCGTGCAAGCGCCGCTTCCCCGCCGGTTCCAAGCCCGCTCGCTAACCCGATGGTTATGATGAAGAGCGGGAATGAGAACCCGACGGCGGCAAGAGCATCTGCACCGAGACCCGCGACCCAGAACGCGTCGACGACGTTGTAGAGGGTCATGAGGGTCATCGCGATCATCATCGGCAACGAGAGCCGGATGATCGCGGTCTTCGGATCGGCGAGGAGTATCTTTGTTCCTTCTGTTTCTTTCTGGTTACTACTTGAGGGTATATCGTCTTCTGAGTCGCTTGTCGGCATACATATCGCCTGCTGGCGTGCCCGCGCCGCGGGTTTTCGGAAGAATCCGGAACCTTTTCTGGGGCGGGTTGGGCATCGTGCCTGTCGCTGAAGTCTGATTGCCGGATGCGCCCGGATAACATGATGAAATAGAAAGCGGCCAATTAATAGCCGTTCCAGTTCTCCGATTTCCTGGGGCTATAGGGCAATATAAGACAAATGTGGGCGCGGATCAGTAAATATACCTTCGCACCTGGTGGATCGAGACGGGCTCTCGAACACCCAGTTCCGGCGGTTATGGGCCCGGCTGGCAGGTATCGGGATGTCCAGTTCTTGCCACGGCGCGAGAATAAAAAGGGTGAGGGAGAAGGCGGGGCAACAGGTGGAGGATACCGCTGCGGCCTCATGAAAACCATAAAAGGTGGATCAGTCTTTGCCCTTCCCCCGCAGCCGCGCGATCCTCTCTGCGACCCGCTGCCTCGCCTCCTCGGTCGCTGCGACGTCGCGGCGGATCGCGATCTCCAGGATATCGCCCTCCCGGGCGTCACCGGGAAGGAGAGCGCGGGGGAGCGTGAACTGGATCGACTCGTCATCGCGGAGGAGGAGGACGGCGAGGCCCTCCTCGATGCGATCGAGGCTTACCCGGAACGCCGACTCATCCTCCGCCATGATCACCGCTCCAGGGTGCTGACGACGGTGCCGCTCACGTCGGTGAGCGTGGCGATGTCGCCGTCGTTGTTCCAGACCGGGTTGCCCCGGCCCCAGTAGAGGTCGGTCGTGGTGTCGTTTCCTGCCCCGGTGTGGACGGTGACGTCGGCTCTCGGACTGAGCGTGAAGACCGGGAAGGTGTAGGTGTTGCGTGTCCCTTCATCGGTGATCGTCCAGCCGGTGAGGTTGACCGCCGTTTCATCCGCGTTCGCGACAGCAACCCACTCCTCCAGGAGATCGAGATCGGCGATATACACACCGGATGAGGGGACCGGCGTCGCCGTTGGGGTCGGCGTCGGCGTCGGGGTGGTGGTCGTCACCGGCAAGGCCGTCACGGTGGCGGCGGGTGTCCCGTCGGTCGCAACCGTGAGCGCCCGACCGTCGGTGGCGACGATGACCGTCCCGTCAAGGTCGGTCCGGTAGATGCGCGAACCGGTCGCTTCAAGGCGCTCGACCGCTTCCTCGTGGGGGTGGCCGTAATCGTTCCCCGCACCGACCTCGATGACGCTGATCGCGGGGCTGACCGCGGAGAGGAACTTCGCCGAGGACGCGTACCGGCTCGCGTGATGGCCGACCTTCAGGACATCGGCATCGAGGTCGAGACCGGCAGAGAGCATGCTCTCCTCCGCCGGTGTCCCGGTATCGCCCGTAAAGAGGTAGGATATCTCCCCGTAGGTCATCTTCAGGACGATGGAGTCCTCGTTTATGTCACCGAGCGGTCGTGCGCCGGGGTTCAGGATCAGGATCTCGAGATCGGGATCGAGGGCGATCGTCTTCCCGCGCTCCGCTGCGGTGTAAGGTATCCCCTGGTCTTCGACCAGAGTGAGCAGCTTCTCGTAGGTCGCGGTCGAGTGCGGTTGTGCGGCATCGACGAACTGGCCGACCGGGAATGCGGAGATGACCGTGGGAAGACCGCCGATATGGTCGGAGTGTGCGTGAGTCGCCACCATCACATCGATCCGCTTCACCCCCTGACTCTCAAGATACGCAACGACCCGTTCCCCGGTCTTGCGCTCGCCGGCATCGATGAGCATCGCTTTGTCGCGGAACTCGACCAGGATCGAATCGCCCTGCCCAACGTCGATGAAGTGGACGACGAGGTCGCCGGAGAGGTCGGAACCAATCTCGGGCTGCTGCCCGGTGGGAATTGAACACCCTGCGGCGAGAACGCATACGCATAGCGCCGCGAAGATCAGGTATCGTGCAGGTATGGACGACATTACTCTACAGGTAGAGGATACCGGGCTATAAGAGTGCCGGGATCGGAGGTCCCCAACGTTTTTTGTGATCCGCCTGCCACGGTATGGATTGACCGACATGCCGGGTGATGGACGATCCGGCTTCCGCGCCGGAGCAGCGTATACATTATGTATACGATTGTATACAATATGTATTCGTGCTCGAACGGCTCATCCCCTCGAAGACCCGGGTGAAACTCCTCACCCTATTCCTCCTGAACCCGGAGCGCGAGATCTACCTCCGAGAGGCTCACCGGATAACCGGAGAGAACCTCAATGCTGTCCGGCGGGAACTCGCAAGCCTTGAGGAGATTGGCCTCCTGACGAGTACCCGCCGCGGCAATGCGCGGTACTACGTGGTAAATAAGAATTTTCCAATCTACCATGAACTGACCGCTATCATCCTCAAGACCGAAGGTGTGGCGAAGGTTGTACGAGAACGCCTCGCCGGCGTCGGCGGCGTCGATACTGTCTTCATCTTCGGCTCCTTCGCCAGCGGAACGGCTGGTGCGGCAAGCGACATCGACCTCTTCATCGTCGGGGATGTCGATGAGAACCTCCTGATGCCCGCTGTCCGGGAGGCAGAATCAGCGCTTGGAAGAGAGATAAACTATGTTCTTTTTCCGAGAGAGGAGATGGATCAAAGGATTGCCATGGGCGATCCGTTCGTCTTGAACGTGCTCAACGAACCAAGGGTGATGCTGATTGGCGAAGGTTGAAGACCTGGAGCGACAGGGGTTGATCAGGAAACTCTCTTCCGGATCCAGAGGCGGTGGAGAACGCTATCGGTCTGGCGCACAGGGATGTATCTGTTGCGAGAAACGCCCTTGCCAGTAACGCCGATTGGGCTTATACGATCGCGTATAACGCCATGTTACAGGCCGCAAGGGCACTTATGTTCTCAAAGGGCTACCGCCCGGCAGGAAACAACCAGCATGCCATGGTGGTCCAATTTTCCGGGCAGTTCCTCAACACTGAGAGCGTGGACGCCCTTACATCGTGGTCTATGACATGGCAGGCACGGTCTCGCAACTGGAGGCAGAAAACGCCGTCTCTCGTGCGGGATCATTCCTCAGCGCAGTTGATGACCTTCTCCGCTGACGGAGATCTCGACCTCCCTCTATCCCATGCCGATAGCAAAAAAGGCCGAATACCAACCATTTTCCCGCGGCGGCACAAATAGAGAACCACAACGGGGAGTCGTCCCCGGGTTCTTTCATGCCGCGCTTCAACCTCAGCCCGTCGCTCATCGGCCGGTTCTTCTACCACGACTGCGAACGCTACCTCCGCTACCACGCGACCCCGGAGCAGGAACGCCCCGGAACCGGCATCCCGGCGACCGCGATCGATACAAGCCCGGTGACGCAGGCCCTCCTTGATGCCGGCATCCGGTGGGAGGAGGAGGTTGTCCGGACGAAACTCGCGGGCAGGGTGAGGATCCCGGACGGGAATGGGCCGATCTCCGGGCGATCGTTCTCCATCGAGGAGAGTTTCAACCTCCTTCCCCTCCTCTCCCCGGGCGAGGCGATCTACCAGACGACCATCCCGGTCTCGGTCCACTTCCTGAAGGGCTACGGCCTCGATCCCGGGGTGCACCGGTTCTCCCCCTGCCGCCCCGACCTCATCCGGGCCGACGAAGAAGGACGCCTTGGCATCATCGACATCAAGGCAAGCGAAGAGCTCAGCGTCAGTCACCGGATCCAGGCGGCGCTGTATGTTCTGATCCTCGATCACGCCCTGGATCTGCTCGGCCTCGATCTCCCGGTCGACCGGAACCAGGCGGGGATCTGGCTCTACGGGGAGGACGAGCCGGAACCGTTCGATCTCTCCCTCAACAGGCGGGTGATCGAGGAGTTCCTCCGCCACCGCCTCCCGGGCATCCTGGCCGGACCGGCGAGAGACGCGCCCTGGCACCTCACGGCGCGGTGCGAGTCCTGCGAGTTCTA
>LSQX01248623.1_pt2 | contig 15359 bp, 9 predicted proteins | sample 654561 | NCBI WGS metagenome assembly LSQX01 (sample SAMN04489861, study PRJNA283612) | anaerobic digester metagenome | isolation source: 4 biogas reactors fed with cattle manure at either 37C or 55C with and... | place: Denmark: Kongens Lyngby | collected 2014 | reverse complement strand
ATTGAAATTATTATATGAAGGCGCTCATTTCCTCTTAAGCAGCGCTTGATAAACTGCAGCATAAACAATTGTTACGATTTTGAACAAGGGTTAGCCTATCTATCCTGCTGAAGCGATAAAATGATGCCACGTGACAGCAGTATTTCTGCTGTCGCCCGTTTAGGGCAGGCAGTCGAATCTTCACCGAATTGTCGAACATAAGATGAGGATAAGCAGAGGAACTATTAGTGATCAAGGATTAAGGCGGTCATATTCAGCGACAAGTTCCTGTGTGATCGAGACGTCAGACTGCACTTCTTCATAATTGTCACCGCGCATTTGAGAAGTCTCAGCGCCCTTGCCGACAATCAGCAGCAATGTCTTCTCCCCGGCCCGCTCAAAAGCAGTCTTGATCGCCTCTTTGCGGTCGGCTATGATCTCATAGCTGCCTCCCGCTTCCTCAATATAGCGGCCGACTTCCTTGGAAATCGTCACGACATCTTCATACCTCGGATCCTCCTCAGTAAGATAGATATAATCAGCCAGACGCCCGGCAGCAGTTCCCAGATCATGTCTCCTGCTGATTCCCTTGGATCCGGGACAGCCAAAGATGATTACCTGCCTGTAGCCTGGGAAATCTAAACTCGCTGTCTCAAAGAGCTTCTCAAAGGACAGTTTGTTATGGGCATAATCGACCAGAGCAAGAATCTTACTGTCCTTCGTAGCAAAAAACTCCATCCTGCCCGCTGTGCGGGCTTGCTTTAGTCCCTGCTGCATATACTTCACCGGACAGCCAAGCAGACGAGCCAGACTGATGGCAGCCAGGGCATTATCAATATTGAACTGTCCAGGTGTCTCGATTTCAAAAGAGAAAACTCCTTCAGGCATCGCAACATCAAAGTTGTAACCCAATTCAGACTTCATAATATTGGAGGCAAAGATGTCGGCCGTCCTGTCCTGGCGCGAATAATAGCTGACGCTGTTATCATTTTCCAACGCTGCCTGTCTTATGTCAGAGATCTCGGGCTGATCAAGATCCAGAACAATTCGTGAGCTATGGCGGAAAATTCTCAGCTTTGAGTTGAAGTAGTCAGAGAAATCGGAGTGCTCTATGTCGCTGATATGATCCTCCGAGATATTCAAGAATACGACAGCAGAGAAGTCAATGCCATCCAAACGGTTATATTTCAGTCCTTGTGAGGACACTTCCATAACCATGTATTTGATCCCGCTGCTGCGAGCGTTATGCAGGCGCAAGTATAATTCTATCGCTTCGGGCGTGGTCAAAAGAGAGTCAAATCTCTCCACGCCGTCATATGTTTCAATTGTTGAGATGAAGGCGATTTCTTTGTTGCCGGCAGCCGATTGCCACAGATTTAAGATCTCGCGCAGATAACAGGCGGTGGTTGATTTGCCTTTGGTGCCGGTAATGCCTATAATCTCGACTTCTCTTTCGGGGTGGTTGTAGAAACGCTGAGCCAGGATAGGCATGGCCTCGCGCACATTGCGTACTTGAAGCAGGGGCAGATCCACCCGGAGGTCGTCTTCTCCGGTATAGGCGGCAGCCCCGCGTTCTATCGCCTTCAACAAATACTCTCTTTTAAAATGCCTGCCCTTACAGACAAATAAACTGCCGGGAGAGATATTTCTGGAATCGTAGCTTATCCCCGTAATTACAGGGTCGGAGCCTGGATGTTGTCCGGCCGATAGATTAGCGCTGTCCATATCCTGAGCATACTCTGATAGTTTGTAGTACTTAAAAGCTGACATTTTCCCTCCAGAGTTGGCACTGCCTTTAATCCGATACATCACTACAGCCGACACTGCCCTAAGTCTAAGACATGTCCAAGACGGGCGCTGTTTTTAAGCGGACACATCTCAAGTCTGACACTTTTTGCGGATATTTCTTTGTGTCAGTGCTTTAGCATATAGGATTATTTTACTACAAGAACGGCTGCTTTAAAGAATATTTTGACCAAATTGCCTGTCAAAATTCGTTATGATAAACTGATATTTGCGATGATATTCCGAATTTAAGGAGATATTTTAGAGGGATTATCCTTAGCGGAGCATTAGGAGCAAATTATTATGACTGAGCAAAACGACGATCCATTTCTAAAAAAATCCCCTCTCAAGCGTCACGCTTTTCTTAAGATTTTCTTGTTCTTTGCCCTGACTTGCGCGTTGTTCTTGACGATTTGGGCAATTACCACCTATGACAGCTTAAATTTGTCTGAGATCATATACCATTTACGCGTGCCGGTTACGGGTACAAGCACCGGTCTGGTCGTAGACGGGGCTGTTTCGACTCTGATCCCCGCAGTTTTGGCTACCTCCCTTTTTGGCATTCTTATTTGGCCTGTGAAAGAGGATTCTCGTTTTGCGGCCGGCATACGCAGCAAGAAATGGGGAACTCATCTCAGCAAAGGAATTGTCATTGTCCTGGTTTTATTAGAGATATTTCTTGTTCAGTACAATCTTGATGTCTACGGTTATGTGAAGGCGCAGTTCACCTATAGCAGTTTTATCGAGGATAATTATGTTGATGCGCAGGAAGTACTGCAAGCTCCTTCAAGTAAGAGAAATCTCGTTTTTATTTATTTGGAGTCTATGGAAACAACCTTTATGGACAAAGATTCCGGCGGTTCCATGGACCAAAATCTCTTAACGGGGCTTACTGAATTGGCTGTGGAAAATGTCAATTTTTCTCATCACGATAAGATAGGAGGCTTTCGCAACAGCTCAGGTACCAGCTGGACTGCGGGCGCAATTTTTGGTGCCACTACCGGGCTGCCGCTAAAGCTGCCGATCTCCGTAAACGGTATTTCAAAAATTGAAGAATTCTTCCCCGGCGTTACCAGTCTGGGAGATATTTTACATTCAGACGGTTATACCAATATGCTGATGATTGGTTCAGATTCAACTTTTGCCGGTAAGCGCATGTTTTTCGACCAGCATGGCAATTATTTGATCAAGGATCTCTGCTGGGCGCAAAAAGCCGGTTTAGTGACACAGGATTATGAAGGGGAGTGGGGTTTTGAGGATTATAAATTATTTGACCTTGCCAAAGAAGAATTGATCCATCTTGCTTCCAAGGAAAAGCCCTTTGCTTTTACTATGCTGACACTTGATACCCATTTTGAAAATGATGAGGTTTGCCCGTATTGTCCTGATACCTATGACAATAATTATTTCAACAATTTGTCCTGCTCGGATAGTCTGGTGACAAATTTTGTCCTCTGGCTGCAAGAGCAGGATTTTTATGAAAATACAACTGTGATTATTGTCGGTGATCATCTGACGATGAATGCCGATTGTTTCGAGGATTTGCCGGATGAAGAACGCGCAATTTACAATTGTTTCCTTAATGCCGCGGCGGTTCCTTCCAATACCAAAAACAGAGAATTTATGGCTACAGACATCTTTCCCACTACATTGGCAGCCTTAGGCTACAAAATTGAGGGAGATCGCCTCGGTTTGGGTACAAATCTCTTCTCAGACAAAAATACTCTGGCAGAAGAGTATGGCGTCGAAGAGCTGGACGAGCGCTTTTTAGACCGTTCGCATTTTTATGAGGACAAATTTATTTTTAACGACAAGCGTTACAGATGACAAATCGTTGCTGAGGTCTATTTTGAGAGTTGAGAGCTTTGATTTCACTGTCACTGCTTAACTGTCGGTAAGCAAGACGAGCTCATGCTGCTTGGGCAAGATTTACAGCCACAATGTGTGATTTCGCGCAGGCAGAATTTGCGGGCGCGGCATATGGACTTGTTCCGGCAGAAAGAGGAGACGGAACATGTTGCCTTTCTCTGGCAAGAAACACTAATATGTAGCATAATAATATTTTGAGTAAAAATAAGGCTGGTTATAGTGAATGAAGAAATATGATTTTCGTGTAATTGAGAAAAAATGGCAAGCTAAGTGGGACGAATCCGGTGTCTTTGAGGCCGAGCAGCCGACAGCGGATAAAGTCCCGGAGAAGCCGAAGTATTATTGTTTGATTGAATTCCCATATCCTTCCGGTGAAGGGCTGCACGTAGGACATCCCCGCAGCTATACTGCACTGGATACCATTGCGCGTAAAAAGAGACTGGAAGGTTTTAATGTGCTTTACCCGATGGGCTGGGACGCTTTCGGCTTACCCACAGAGAACTTCGCCATTGCGCATAATATCCACCCAGCCAAAGTGACTGAAGATAATATCAAACATTTTAAAAAACAGCTCAAGAGTTTGGGTTTCTCCTTTAACTGGAGCAGAGAAGTGAACACCACTGATCCTGAATATTATCGCTGGACACAATGGATTTTTCTGCAGCTCAATAAGCATGGTTTAGCGTATAAGAAAAAAATGAATGTTAATTGGTGTCCTTCCTGCCGCGTTGTGCTTGCTAATGAGGAAGTGGTTGACGGGGCCTGTGAGCGCTGTCATACCCCCGCCACTCATAAAGTGAAAAGTCAGTGGATGCTGAAAATTACAAAATATGCTGACAAATTGCTTGAAGGCCTGGATGATCTGGACTTTATTGAGAGGGTCAAGCTGCAGCAACGCAACTGGATTGGTCGTTCCTATGGTATGGATATTAAGTTTAAAACCACCAGCGGCGACATCCTGATTACCTACACGACCCGCCCCGATACACTCTGGGGCGCGACCTATATGGTTCTTTCACCCGAGCTGGGGATTTTGGAAGAATGGATCGAGCGTGGCTTGTTGACCAATGTTGAAGAAATCAGAAATTACCAGAATGATGCGGCCAAAAAATCTGAATTTGAGCGCTCGGAACTTAATAAAGACAAAACCGGAGTTTGTCTTGAAGGTGTGCGAGGCATTAATCCCGCAACCCAACAAGAAATTCCTATTTATATTTCTGACTATGTTCTCGCAACCTATGGTACCGGAGCCATTATGGCAGTGCCCGCTCATGACAGCAGGGATTACGAGTTTGCCAAGGCCTTTGATTTGCCCATTGTTGAAGTAGTGGCAGGCGGTGACATCAGCGCAGAAGCCTATACCGATATTGAAGAAGGTGTGCTGGTTAACTCAGGCTTTATTACCGGACTTTCTGTCTCTGAGGGCAGCGAAAAGGTTATGGATCGTCTGGAAAAAGATGGTCTCGGCGTCAGAACAACAAATTATAAATTGAGAGACTGGGTATTTTCCCGCCAGCGATACTGGGGGGAACCGATTCCAATGGTCAATTGTGAAAAATGCGGCTGGCAGCCTCTGCCGGAGTCAGAACTCCCTCTTATTTTGCCCGAGATTGAAACTTATGAATTGACAGAAACCGGAGAATCTCCCCTGGCCTTGCTGGACGACTGGGTTAATACAAGCTGCCCAAACTGCGGCGGACCCGCAAAGCGAGAAACCGACACTATGCCGCAGTGGGCCGGATCTTCCTGGTATTTCATTCGCTATACTGATCCGCATTGTAATACGGCAATCGCCTCAGATGAGGCTATGTCTTACTGGCTTCCGGTAGACTGGTACAACGGCGGCATGGAGCACACAACGCTCCATCTTCTGTACAGCCGCTTCTGGTATCTGTTTCTCCATGATATCGGGGCTGTTCCGACACCGGAACCTTATCTGAAGCGCACTTCACACGGCATGATCTTAGGTGAAAATGGCGAGAAGATGTCCAAGTCGCGCGGAAATGTCGTCAATCCGGACGACATTGTGCGAGAATATGGCGCAGACACTTTGCGCATGTATGAATTGTTTATCGGGGACTTTGAGAAGCCTGCCCCCTGGAGCACCAGCTCTATTAAGGGTGTAAGCCGCTTTATTGAGAGAGTATGGGCTCTGCAGGAAAAGGTCATACCGGGCAGCCAGTACCGGCCGGAGACCAGAACTCTGATGCATCAGACTATCCGCAAGGTCACGAAAGATACCGATTCCTTGAAGGCGAACACTGCCATTGCTCAGCTCATGACCTTAGTAAATCGCCTCTACGAACTGGGCTCTGTCAATGATGGGGAATATCGCACGCTCTTGATTTTGTTGAATATCTTTGCACCCCATGTGACCGAAGAACTGTGGGAAATTATGAATTATGAAGGTGAAATTACGGATCAAAATTGGCCTGTCTGGGAAGATGAACTTACAATTGAAGACACTGTGGAAATTGCGGTTCAGATCAATGGCAAGATAAGAGCCAGACTTGATCTCCCTAATGATATTTCCCAGGAGGATGCAATCGCCGCAGCTAAGGCACAGAAGTCTATCGCCGGTGAGATCGCAGGAAAAAAGATAATTAAAGAGATTTTCGTACCCGGCAGATTAATCAATTTTGTCGTCAGCAAGTGAAGCACAGGGGTGAAGCTTTCAACCCTGCCGCTGCAAATGGCGCAAACTGCAAAAAAGCCTGACTCTGACAAAGAAGGCTAAGAAAGCAACGAAACAAAAACTAAAGACGCTATCTGAAAACTTTGACGAGGTGCCAATGCAAAAGATCACAGGGAAACAATGGTTCAAGGCGCGCTCCTATAAAACACTAAATGATATGCTCCTGTACAGCTTCAGGAAATTTCCGGATAATCCCTGCGTGCGTTATCGTATTAACCCGCGAGATGAGGCTGTCACGGTAAAATATCGCCAGATGGAAGCTGACATTCTCGCCCTGCAGTACGCCTTGCGCGGACTGGGAGTTGAAGACGGCAAGATAGCTGTCATCGGAGAGAACAGTTATTTCTGGATGCTTGCTTATCTTGCAGCAGTAATGGGAGCGGGAACCATTATACCGCTTGACCGCATGCTCAAGGGAGCGGAGATCGCTCCGCTGGTCAAGCGTTCCGAAGTCGAGATGATTTTTTATGATGCGTCTTATCACGACACCATTGTCGAGATTGCCGGAGAAAATGAGTCGCTTCGCACCCTGGTTTTGATGCAGCAAGGAAGGGGCAAGGTTCGTGACCGTGAAGCGATCTTAGCATCTATGTCCAGCCCCGGCGCCAAAGATTCTTTATTGAAGGCGGATGTCGCGGAACAGCTCGCTGAGCCCCATAAATCGGAATTCACCAATTACACTTTTGAGGCGCTTATCGCTTTTGGTTATGACGAGATGAGAAAGGCAGCCAAATCCTTGCGGCTTGGTGAGACTTCCGGTTCTGACCGTCAAAGTGATAATGCAGTAATGGGCAATCTGGCTTATCTCCATGAAAGCTTTAACTTTAATCTGCCGCCTGCGCCATATGAGACGCCCGATCCGGAGGCCAGCCGTATATTGATTTTTACTTCCGGCACGACGGATCTGGCGAAAGGAGTACAGCTGAGCCATCGCGCTGTAACTGCGGATATTGAAGCTCTGGCCGGGGTTGTTAAATTCGATGACACGCTCAGATCACTGTCAGTTTTGCCTCTCCATCACTCTTTTGAGAACACATGTGGGTTTTTGTGCGTGCTTTATTTCGGAGGCTGCATTCATGTCTGTGACGGGCTGCGCTATATTCAGCAAAACGCGCTGGAATATCAAGTGGACATGATCATAGGCGTGCCTGCGATTTTTGACGCTTTTTACAATCGTATTCAAGCTGTGCTCAAAAAAGAAAAGAAAGAAAAGCTGGTGCGGCGCATGATCAAACTGTCCCGCGGCTTGCGTAAGATTGGGATTGACCTCCGAAGAGTCTTTTTTAAAGATGTTTTGGCGGCATTTGGCGGCAGATTATGGATAGGTATTGCCGGGGGAGCAGCCATGAACGAAGAAGTAATTGTCTTCTTTGAGGATGTCGGCTTTAGAATTCTGGAAGGCTATGGTCTCACTGAGACTGCGCCTGTAGCAGCCGGTTGTAATTTGCGTCTCTTCAAGCCCGGAACTGTCGGGCATCCATTGACAGGCATTGAAATTGCCATAGACGGCGAAGACCCTAATGAACCGGGGGAAATACTGATCCGCGGACCAATCTTGATGAACAGCTATCTGAACGATCCCGCGGCTACCGCTGAAGCTATAGATGAAGATGGCTGGTTTCACTCAGGAGATCTGGGGATAATCAATCCTAAAAACGGCACGATCAAAATAACAGGACGTCTGAAGTCAATGATTGTGCTCGAATCCGGAAAGAAGATATTCCCCGAGGAGATTGAATCAGCTCTGAAGGGTTATGAATTCATCAAGGAAACAATGGTTTACGGTTTAAAGGACAACAGAGGCAGCACGATAGTCAGCGCTAAGATCGTGCTTGATGAGGAAAAACTGGAAGCTCTGAAGAAGCAAGGAGATAATCTGACAGTCCGGGAGCGTTTGGACGAGGCGATTCAAAAGATCAATGCCCAGATGCCGACATTTAAATCAATTAAGACTTACTTTTATGGTACCGGTGAAATGGTCAAGACGACCACGATGAAGATCAAACGCAATGTTGAGATAGATAATATAAAAAAGTTTATGCAGAAACATAAACTGAGCTGGACTGACATGAACAGGCTAAATTGGGATGAGATTGAATCAGCGGAGGAGGAAGAGCTGTTAGATCTAATCCATGAACAGATCAGCAATTAATCATGAGTTTGACATGGAAAGAAAAAACAAAAAAGCAATGGTACAGGAGGGCGCCTCAGGCAATGACAGTGGAATTGCAGCCGGTGGTGAGAGCGGCCGGCAAAAATCAGCGCTGAAAAACAGCAAGTCCGGGATCATGGGCGTTTTGTTCCGGATAGGCGTCAAACTCAATAAATTTAAATTCTTCTCTATTCTCTTTGCCTGGATTAAGAGATTGGCTCAAGACCGAGTAAACTTGGTCAGTGCTCAACTGGCATATTTTCTTGTCTTATCATTTTTCCCCTTTACAATTTTTTTGCTTAGTGTCCTAAGCTATTCTCGTTTTGGACAGGCAGATATTTTGTTTCAACATCTGACATTGCTGCCTTCTGCTTCTGCAGATTTTCTCCAGAACATCATTATGGATATTGTCAACAGCAAAAGCACTGCCTTGTTATCGTCTTCATTTATTTTGACTTTATGGTCCAGCTCAACCGGCATGAAAAATTTATTAAATTCCATGACCAAAACCTTTAATAAAGGTGAGGACAGGCGTCCAATCTGGTGGTCACGCCTGGTAGCGCTGGCAGCGACTGTTCTTTTAGTTGCGTTGATTACTTTAATGCTGGTCAGCCAAGTTTTTAGCGGCTTGATTTATTCTTATTTGTCAGATTATTTTTCCTGGGGAGACCTCGCTGAGACAATCTGGAATTATATGCTTATTTTGGTCCCGTTAATTGTTTTATCACTGGGACTGGCGATGCTTTACCGTTATGGTCCATATTTTCCCAAAGACAAACGCCTTAAATTTAGCAAAGCCTGGGTGGGCGGGGTTGTAGCCAGTGTAAGCTGGATACTCTTTTCTTATCTGTTCAGTATATATGTAACAAATTTCTCCAACTATGCCGTTGTCTATGGCTCTCTGGGCGCCATAATTGTGCTGCTGTTATGGCTTTATTTCAGCGCTTTTTGTATCATGGCCGGCTCAGTTTTCGCCTCGGTTTTACAGGATCGAAGTCAAGGGGAGCAGAGCGTGACCATTTCGGCAGGTTTGGAAGATCCTTAGGGAAACCGGAGCGGAGAATGATACAATAAATGACAAATTGACCGATACGTGTAATGCTCACACATCAGAGGCATTAAACAGACAAGACAACACAGTGTGTAAACAGGAGGAATACTGATGGGGAAAATAATTCTTACGGGAGACCGCCCGACCGGACGCCTGCATCTGGGGCATTATGTCGGTTCGCTCAGAGGCAGGATTGAACTGCAAAATTCCGGTGACTTCTCTGAGATTTATATAATGATCGCGGATGCTCAGGCCTTGACTGACAATGCTGAAGATCCGGGTAAGATCAGAGACAGCATTCTTGAGGTAGCTCTTGATTATTTGGCGGCAGGCATAGATCCGGAAAAGTCCACCATTCTCATCCAGTCACAAATATCGGAGCTCTTTGAGCTGACCTGCTATTATATGAATCTGGTTACGGTGGCCCGCCTGGAACGAAACCCCACGGTTAAGACTGAGATTAGAATGCGCGCCTTTGATCAGAGCATTCCGGTAGGCTTCTTTACATATCCTATCAGTCAGGCTGCAGATATAACCGCCTTCCAAGCTACGACAGTTCCTGTAGGTGAAGATCAGGCTCCTATGCTGGAGCAGACTCGCGAGATTGTACATAAATTCAATTCGGTTTATGGTGACACTCTTGTGATGCCTGACATTCTTTTGCCCGAAAAGAAAATCTGGTCACGTTTGCCGGGTACTGACGGTAAGGCTAAAATGTCCAAGTCCCTGGGCAATTGCATTTATTTGTCAGACTCGGCGGACGAAGTCAGACAGAAGGTCCGCAGCATGTACACGGATCCTGACCACGTACAAGTTTCCGACCCGGGCAAAATTGAAGGGAATGTGGTTTTCACCTATCTGGATGCTTTTGCCGCTGATCGGCACTTTGCTGACTTTTTACCGGAATATAATAATTTGGCAGAATTGAAGGCGCATTATCAGAGAGGCGGTCTGGGAGATGTTAAGGTCAAGAAATTCCTGACGCAAGTTTTGGAGACTGAACTGTGCCCTATCAGGGAGCGGCGTCTGAAATGGCGGGAGAACATACCTGAGGTTATAGATATACTGGAAGCCGGCACTGCCAAAGCCAGGAGCAAGGCGGCAAATACTCTGCAAGCTGTGAGGACAGCCATGAAGATTGATTATTTCGGGCAAAATCCTCTTATCGAAGCTTTTACTGATACAAAAGATTTGCCCGATCGCTGAGTATTATCAAATTTATCTCTGATCGGACTGCCCGGTCAGTTAAGGGCGCACTGGCAGGTCAGTAAAGAGCTGACTGCTCTAAAGGAGTTTGTTTAAGTGAGCATGAAAAGACGTCAAGCGGGAGCTGTTTTTATAACCCTGATCACTTGTGTGATATGGGGTTTTAGTTTTATGTTTACACGCAGCGTTGTTGTGCGTATTCCTATCTTCAGCCTCCTCAGTTGGCGTTTCCTCATCGCATTGCTTGCTTTTTTGGCTCTAATTGCCTTAAAAGTTCTTAAGATCAATCTCAAAGGCAAGAAACTTTTTCCACTGCTGAAAATTGCGATTGCAGAACCGGTTGTTTTCTTTATTGCGGAATCTATCGCTATTCAACGCACTTCAGCTACTGAGACCAGTCTGATGATCGCTACAATTCCCATTGTAGCCATGATCGTTGGCATCCCTATTGCTAAACAAATTCCTGCCGGAAAACAAGCGCTGTCTATTATTTTATCGGTAGTTGGCGTAATGGCGGTAATTTTGGGACAAAGTATAGAAGGGATAAGTTTTGATTTTATCGGCTACTTTTTTATGTTGACTGCCGTCTTTAGCGGAGCAGTCTTCTCAGCTCTGTCGGCAAAACATGACGAGTATTCCAGTGTTGAGAAGTCGCTGGCAATGATGGTTGTCGGCTGTATAGTTTTTGGCAGTGCGGCCCTTATACAGAATATTGCCGCGGGAACAGTGAAAGAATGGCTGATGCTGCCCTTTCAGGACAAGGAGTTTTTGCTTGCGATCCTATACCTGGGTTTGTTAGCTTCTGTTGTCTGCTATGTGGGGCAAAATTACAGTATTGCGGTCATAGGAATGAACCGCAGTGTATCTTTCTCCGGTGTGTCGACGCTGACATCTGTCCTGGCAGGTGTCTTTATTCTGCAGGAGGAAATTAATGCCAGCATGATAATCGGCGGCATCATTATTTTGGCCGGTGTCTACGGGGCGAATTATTTTACACCCGAGAAAGAAAAAACCAAAGAGAGTTTGCATGAAAAACAATCAGGCTAAAGCTATTGCCGCTACTATAATAACCCGTGTGATCTGGGGTTTTAGTTTCCTGTTTACACGTACTATTGTCGTCCGTATTCATTTCCTCAATCTGCTTAGCTGGAGATTTTTCTTTGCTTTTCTGACGTTCTTGATTCTAATCGTCTTCAAAGTATTTAAAATTGATCTGAAAGGCAAAAAACTCTTGCCTCTGATAGCAATCGCAATTGCCGAGCCGTTGTTTTTTTTCACCTTTGAATCGATTGGGCTGTACCATACTACAGCTTCTGAAACCAGTCTTCTGATCGCCACGATCCCCATCGCCGCCATGATTATCGGCATTCCTGTGGCAAAGCAGATCCCTGCCAAAAAGCAGGCGTTTTCTATTGTTATGACAGTTGTTGGCGTGCTGATAATAGTGCTTGGCCAAAGTGCCGGCGGCATCGAGTTTGATATCTTAGGCTATCTGGTGCTGATTGCTGCGGTTTTCAGTGCCGCAGTGTGCTATTCTCTCTCAGCAAAATATTGTGAATACAGCAGCGCGGAGAAGACATTTGTCATGATGCTGGTCGGAGCCATTGGCTTTGGCAGCGCAGCTCTGGCGCGTAATATTGCTGCAGGGACGATTTCGGAATGGCTGATGCTTCCTTTTCGCGACAGTGAGTTTTTGATCGCTGTTTTATATTTAGGTGTGCTCTCTTCTGTTATTGCTTATGTCGGTCAGCACTACAGTATTTCAGTGCTCGGTTTGAACAGAAATGTATCTTTTTCAAGTCTGACAACTCTGACAACGGTCTTGGCCGGAGTATTTATTTTAAACGAGAAGATTAATTTCAATATGATAATTGGCGGTATTGTAATTTTAGCGGGTGTTTATGGCGCGAATTATTTTACGCCGCAAAGAGAAAGCCTCAAGTCGAAAAAACGACAGGACTCACAACTGCTATAATGATAGTCGGATTATTAAAAGATTATGGCGAAATCAAAGCAGAAAAAACAATTGAAATGGTCAAATAACAGCATTTGGCTTCCCAGGGTAATTGCTCTGCTGATAGCAGTGGGCTTCATTGTGGCGGGGGTTAACCGCCAGGAAGTACGTACAGTTTTAGTTAAAGCGATCCGGGTCTGCTTGGAATGCATAGGTCTCAGTTAATTATGGGCAAGAAGGTAAAAAGACGACATTTGATTCAGGCAGTAGGAGCGCTGGCTGTCAATGGCAACCTTAAAGGCTTTGTCAGCGGTAATATTTATACCGGTAACAGCAAACAAATCTGTTTGCCGGTACTTAATTGCTATTCATGCCCGGGCGCGCTTACCTCTTGTCCGATTGGCTCGCTGCAAGCGGTCAATAATCATCCCGGTTTTAATTTTAGTTTTTATGTAGCGGGATTATTAGCGATATTCGGGATTTTGGCGGGCAGATTTTATTGTGGCTGGCTGTGCCCTTTTGGCTTTCTGCAAGATCTGTTAGCTAAAATAAAAAAGAAAAAAATTACGCCGAAGTTAGATCGGCCCTTGCGTTATCTGAAATACGTGATCCTGATTCTTTTTGTCCTTTTGCTGCCGGCAATTTTAGTCAATGAGTATAACATGGGGGCGCCGCTGTTTTGCAAATATATTTGTCCTGCCGGCACAATACAGGCTTCTTTGCCTCTGCTTCTGGTCAATAGCGGACTAAGATCCCTGGTCGGCGTCATTTTTTCCTGGAAGCTGCTGCTGGCAATAATTACGGTGGCTGCATCAATTTTCATTACACGCGCCTTTTGCCGCTATATTTGTCCTCTGGGAGCTATTTTGGGCATTTTTCATCCTATCAGCTTTTATCGTTTTGGCCTGGATGCGACTAAGTGTATCGATTGCGGCATGTGCGCCAAGGTTTGCCCGATGGATATTAACCCTATTACCGAGCATAACAGCCCTGAATGTATTAGGTGCCGAAATTGTATTAATGTTTGTCCCACAACAGCGCTAAACAGTAATTTCGCCGGATTCTCCATACCGAATGCCAGATTAAAAGCAGCAAAGCGCGCGCAAGGCAAAAAGTCTGAACAAGCGTAGAAACAGGCCGGTGAATGATATTGTTTAATTCACCGGCAGACTATATAATATTATTCGCATGTTTAATCGGGGAAGTGATAATGCTGCCCCTTTTTGGACAATAAACAATTATTGAGCGGGGGTTAGCTAATGAAACAATACCAAGCAGCTGATATCAGAAACATTGCCTTGGCAGGTCATGGCGGAGCGGGAAAAACAGCTTTTATTGAAGCAGCATTATATAATTCGGGAGTTATTGAGCGGATGGGCAGTAGCGATGAAGGCAATACCGTTACTGACTTTGATGCTGAAGAAATACGCCGTGGGATGACTATAAATCTATCTTATGCAGCTGTCGAATGGCAGGGTAAGAAAATTAATCTGATCGATACGCCGGGTGATTTTGACTTTCTTGGCGAGCAGATTCAGGGCTTCAGGGTCTGTGATTCTATTATGATCGTCATGAGCGCTAAAGATGGCCTTGCTGTGGGCGCTGAAAAAGCAGTGCGCCAGGCTGAGAAGCAAAACCGGCTGATATCTTTTTTCATTAACCGTCTGGATGAACCTAACGCAAGTTTTGATAAAACGCTTGAAGCCCTGCAAGAAGCGTACGGAAGCAAAATTGTGCCCTTAGCTCTGCCCATTGTTGAAGGGGAGAATGTGACAGGCTTGATTGATGTTTTGGCGAAACAAGCTTACACATACGCAGATAAAGGCAAAATGGATAAAACTGAAATTCCTGCCGCCCTGTCTGACACCATTGATCAGTTTTACGATCAATTGCAAGAACAAATCGCTGAGAGCGATGAAGATTTGATGATGAAGTATTTCGAGGGCGAAGCCTTTACAGCCCAAGAGCAAAATTCCGGATTAAGTCATGCTATCTTGACAGGTTCAATCTGGCCGGTTTTCGCAGGGGCGGCACAGCACAATCTTGGCGTAAGTTTCGCCTTGGATGCTATTGCCAACTTCATGCCGACACCGCTGGATACACCGCCGGTTAAAGCTATTGTTAATGGAGTGGAAGAAGAGCTCGCCATTGATCCCGACAACAAACTGGCGGCCTATATCTTTAAGACTATTGTTGATCCGTTTGTAGGACGTATCTCAATGTTTAAGGTCTATCAAGGCACTTTCCCCGGCACGGGACAAATCTACAATGCAAACAAAGAAACAGACGAGCGCGTCAATGGTCTCTCTTATCTCAGAGGCAAGAAACAAGTATCAACTGAAAAGATTGTCGCAGGCGATATAGGAGCAGTGACAAAACTGGGCGACAGCGAGACCAACGATACCCTCTGCGGCGGCGGCGGCAAAGTAAAAATTGTACCGCCGGTCATGCCCCGTCCCAGTCTTACGATGGCAATCTCTCCCGTTACAGACGGTGAAGAAGATAAAATTATGCAAGGACTGCTTAGGATAGCAGATGAAGACACAGCCTTCACGATTGAGAATAATCCTGAGACCAAACAACTTCTCTTATCCGGTCTGGGCGAAGTTCAGCTGGATGTCCTGACCAATAAACTAAAAGCGAAATTTGGTGTAGAATCAGTTCTTTC
>LSQX01361007.1_pt2 | contig 15360 bp, 15 predicted proteins | sample 654561 | NCBI WGS metagenome assembly LSQX01 (sample SAMN04489861, study PRJNA283612) | anaerobic digester metagenome | isolation source: 4 biogas reactors fed with cattle manure at either 37C or 55C with and... | place: Denmark: Kongens Lyngby | collected 2014 | reverse complement strand
GCTGCGTCAAGGGATTGTGGTTTGATTTAAACTCCCGTATTGCTTGGACAGAACGGTCGGCGGTTCCGGTGTTTGTAGCTGGTTCGGCAGCCCAAAGTCCAAGCTGGTTGCTTTCACATATCGATGGGTTGGTCCGGTACCCTGCCAGCTGGTTGATCTTCAGGGGGCTTCGGTATTTTCCTTGCTGTGCTTTTATACTGGCGATGCAGGTATATGGGGTAGAAAACTGCCGTCGCCACCGTGCTGCCCACCGCAAAGACCAGGGTTATGATGAAAGCGGGTGAATCCGGATCGGTGACTGTATGCCCGAGCAAGGTGTACAGCACCATATTAGGCGCCAGGCCCAGCAGTGATCCGCGCAGGTAGGGGCGAAAAGGGGTGGCCAGGGCGCCCATGAGTATGGAAGCCAATTCCACCGGAATGACGCCGGTGATCCGCAGTACGAAGGCAAACAGGGTAGGGTCCTGGTTTTGGAGATGGATCACTGACTGAAGGCGGGGATGATTCCGGTAAATCCGGTCAACCATGGCGGTTCCGCAGAAGCGGCCGGTGTAGTAGGGGATAGTGGCCGCCATGAGTATCCCCAGGGAGTTGAGCAGCAAGGCTTCGATGGGATTAAATATCAGTCCCCCGGCCATATAGAGTAGCACGATGGGGACCAGGAAGGCAAACGTTTTAAAGAGATACAGTGCCAGCAGGACCAGGGCGGCAATGGAATGATGACGTTCGATGGCAAGAACAAAAAAATCCAGGGTGAGCTGGTCGCGGTAGTGCAGGGTAACCAAAGCCAGGATCGCAATCAGGGCGGTCGAAAAGATCACCGGCCACTTGCCGGGAGAATATATTTTCAGTTGGCCTGTTGGTCCCATATTCATCCTCCCCCTGGCCGCAATAAAAGGTACTCCGTCTGCCATTCAAGACGATGATCACGGCAACTGGAGCGATTCGGCCCCGTGCCATGGACAGTTTTCGGTCCGACACGCTTATCCGTTCGCCCGGCTCAGCCTCCTCTGCATCCATATCCCTAATCCAAACAGCAGCGCAGTTGCCAGGCAGGCCGCAAACACGGCGATATAATCCTGATGGTAAAGGTTGGAGCCGATATAAGCGGACAACAGGATCCCCGGTACCCGGGCGGTGGTAGCGGTCATAAGGAACTGAAGGGAGTTTATGGGGCTGACGCCCGCCACATAGGTCATGATGTCCTTGGGAAGCCCGGGAATCAGGAATAGTAAAAATACGATCAATTTGGACTGGGGTCTGTTGATCAGGGTCTCGATGGTGGTCAGCTTTTTCTCCCCGAATAGGAGTCTGACCAGCGGATATCCCAGCAGCCGAGCGATGCCGAAAGACAACAGGGTGCCCAGTAAAGATCCGGCTACGGCATAGACGGTCCCCATCCAGGTCCCGAAGATGTAACCGGCGGCCAATTGGACTAATTCTCCCGGTATAGGGGTAACGACTATCTGGGATGCCTGCAGGAATATGAAGACCACGAAGCTTTGCATCCCGAAGGAGGATAGAAATGTACCTAATCCCTCTCTGTCCTGGAGCAAGGGGGTGATTACGCTTCCATACCGGACGCTCAGGTATGCAACCAGAGCTACGAAGCCCAGCACTGCCGTGCTGTACATGATCTGGATTTTACGGTTCATGGTGACCTCCGATTAGCTTGAGGGCTGTATTTCTTATACTGCATACTGGTTGAGGTTTTTCCTTATTAACAACCTCACGAATTATATTATAGCTGAACTTAAATAGACATACGCCAATAACAGCATGAGCTGTCAAGGAAAGCATTAGAACGGGGTATTCAATCGGACCGGATCAGGGCATCCAGACGGTCTGGTTATTGTCGGCAGAAGAAAAAAGAGGCTGGGCAGGGATCCTGCACAGCCTCCTGATTGGTTATTCAGTTTTGGGTGTGGTGCGTCGTTGCTGGTGTCTCGGTTCCGACGGGAGCGACCGGGCGGTTCCAGCCATGCTGGGGAATGATTATCTGTTCCCTTATGTTTAGAACGATGGCACACAAGCGCCCTGGTAGGTATCCTCCAGGAATTTTTTTACTTCCGGTGATTGCAGGGCTTGGCCTAATTTAACGATGGCATCCTTATCCTTGTCCTCCGGCCGGACTGCCAGCACGTTGGCAAAAGGCGAATCCTTGGGTTCCATAAACAGAGAATCCTGCACTGGATTCAGGTTGGCCTCCAAGGCATAGTTGCTGTTGATAACGCATATCGCGGCATCATCAAGGGTCCGGGGCAGCATGGCGGCATCCATCATGATGATATCCAGGTTCTTGGCATTCTCGGCTATATCCTTGGTGGTGGCAGTTACCCCAACACCTTCCTTCAACTTGATTAGTCCGGCGCTTTCCAGCACCATCAGGGCTCGGCCGCCATTGGTGGCGTCGTTGGGGATGCCTACTTTGGCTGCGTTGGTCAGCTCCTCCAATTTCGTGACCTTTTTGGAGTAAATCCCCATGGGCTCATTGTGGACCTTGACCGTCCAGGCCAGGTTGGCGTTGTTTTTGGCATTGAAATCGTCCAGATAGGGTATGTGCTGGAAGAAGTTGGCGTCTATTTGCTTATCCTTCAGGGATGGGTTCAATAGCACATAATCGGTGAAGACCTTGATCTCCAGATCGACACCTTCCTTGGCCAGCAGGGGTTTGGCTACCTCGAGTATCTCAGCATGGGGTTTGGCGGTGGCTCCTACCACCACTTTGGCCGGGGCCGGCTGGTCGGATTGACCGGTCGGAGCCGGCGTCTCGGTTTTGTTACTGCAGCCTGCTACGATGGCCATCAGGAAAACCGCACAGACTATAAGCAGCAGTCTTTTTTTCATTCAAGGTTACCTCCTCTGATTTGTAATTTTGGCCGCCCATTTGTCGCCCGCCATCTGAACGCATTGGACGAATGCGATCAGGACGATGACGGTGACCCACATGACCAAATCTTCATAACGCTGGTATCCATAGTAATAAGCCAGGGTGCCCAATCCACCTCCTCCCACAATACCAGCCATGGCCGAGTATCCGACCAGGTTGATGGTAGTGATAGCCACTCCCAGGACAATAGAAGCCCGCGCTTCCGGGAGCAGCACCTTGGTGATGACCTGCCAGGCATTGGCGCCCATGGACAGGGCAGCCTCGATGAGACCCCAATCGATCTCCTTCAGGGAAGTCTCCACCATACGAGCTACGAAAGGGATGGCCGCCAGGGTAAGAGGCACCATGGAAGCCACTGTACCGATGGGGGTTCCTACCACCAACCGGGTAAGCGGTATCACCAGGATCAGAAATATAATGAAAGGGATGGAACGCACCGCATTGACAAAGGAGCCCAGCAAACGGTTAAATCCCTTGCTCTCCAGGATGTGTCCTTCTTCCGTGGTAACCAGAATCACTCCCAGGGGAAGGCCGAATACGTAACTGAGTCCGGTGGATATGACGACCATGTAAAGGGTCTCCCAAGTGGCTTGCAGCACCATTTCCCATACCCAAGCCAGGTCGGTTCCCATGCTTATGCCCATAAGAGCATTGACTGCTGCGGCAATACCCGTTGTTATCATGAAATCACCTCAACTTCCAGGCCGCGGCTGCGCAGAAAACCCATCGATAGGTCCACCGCTGCCTGATCCCCGATCAATTCCAAGGTCAGGTGGCCAAAGGGGACATCCTTGACCCGGTCAATATTGCCGTAAAGGATATTGGCGTCAACATCATGCTGCTTTATCATGGCCGAGATCACCGGTTGGCCGGCCGAGGCTCCGATGAAGGAAACCCGCACCAGGCAGGAATAGCGGTCTTGGTGCTTGCCGATAAGGGTGCTGATGTATTCCTCGGGAGCGTCTTTGTGGACGATGGCATTGATAAAACTCTGGGAGGTGGGGGTACTGGGGTTGCTAAAGATGGAGATAACATCGCCTACCTCTACGATGCGCGATTCGTTGATTACCGCTACCCGGTCACATACTTGCTTGATCACATTCATGTCATGGGTGATCAACAGGATGGTTAAATCCAGTTGCTGGTTTATATCCTTAAGCAGCTTGAGGATGGATCGGGTGGTCTCCGGGTCCAGGGCCGAGGTAGCCTCATCGGAGAGCAATAATTTGGGGTCATTGGCCAGGGCCCGGGCGATGCCCACCCGCTGTTTCTGTCCGCCGCTTAACTGGTCCGGGTAGACCCGGGCCTTATCGGTGATGCCCACCAGTTCCAGCAGTTCCTCCACCCGCTGTCGGGCTTGCGGTAACGGGGTTTGGGCGATCTCCAAAGGAAACATGACATTGTCAAAGACTGTCCGCGAAGAGAGCAGATTAAACTGTTGGAAGATCATGCCGATCTTCTGTCGGGCCAACCGCAGTTCCCGTTGGTTGAGGGAATTGATGTCCTGGCCGTCGACCACGATGGTGCCCCGGGTAGGCTTCTCCAGCATGTTTATGCAGCGGATCAGGGTGCTTTTGCCCGCGCCGCTCAAGCCTATAATACCGAAAATCTCGCCGCGGTTTACGGAGAGGTCCACTTCTTCCAGAGCCATGATGTCCTGGTGGGGAGTGTGGAATATTTTTGTAAGGTTGTTTATTTCGATCAAAGGGGTGGGCCTCCAGCTATATTCATTTCCCTATTCGGTTGAGGGTTGTCTTTCATAAATATTAGCATAGTTCGAGCTAAACCGTGCATAGAAAAGACAAATGGAAGCGCAGCCGGTTTCTCGGCCAGAAAAGAGCCTCATGAACCCGGCATCATCTGCCGGGCAATATGGGCTATAATTAATAAACACTCTGTACCGGTTTTGCGGTGGGGGAGAGTTCGGGACAGGCCCAGCCGCACGGCTGGATTTTAAGATTGGCGGTGTTGGGGATACAAGAAGGTAACAACGGATCGAGAAGGAGACCATTTCCGGGGAGGAATTCCTGCAGATCCTCAACAAACCGACGGGCGGGTAAGGTTAACCAGGGCAAACGGATAAATATGAAAAAATGAAGGAATAAAAAGGTCCGGGCAGTATTATAATCATATGTCCGAATGTACCTTTCGCAGAGGGGGGAGTACAATATGGCCGCGAACCCACAGATGGAGACACTCAAAAAGACCATCGATGTTTTGAAGAACCTGCACCAGCTGAATAATATGAACCCGGTGTTGGCTCAATATGAAAAAGGTTTCCTGGATGCCCTGACCACCATTGAGATGTCGATATATACGATTGAGACCCAGAGCATGGTGACCGAAAGCATGACCCAGTTCTGGAACATGTTTAAGATTCCCGATTACTTTAGTAAAAGCGGGGAAACGACCGAGGGTGAGAAAAAGTAAGGACAAGGACTTACTGTACATGATGATGCTGATGGCCGCTGTCGCCGGCCAATTCATAGCAGTATTTGCCTTAGTTACAACGGGACAGCATAGAAACCAGTTCAGCTCCACATAATATGATCAGGCAATTATGATTGGAGGGAAGAAAGAAATATGCAGACCCAGAAGATGGATCATCCCAATCCGGGGATAAAATGTATGGTCGATTCTTGTTACTTCTATATGCGCGGGGACCATTGCTGTGCTGACAAAATAGAGGTGGAGCCTAAACAGGCCGCTAATTCTGAAGAGACCGATTGTGCCACCTTCGTACCCCACCGGATGTAACCGGAGACCGATAGCCTGCCCGTCTTGCTGGAGACCGGCAGGTTTTTTGTTTTCTTACCCAAAATGGGGTGATAGTCTAAGGTTCCAGGCGCCCATTTTTTAAGGTTAATGTTTTCTATAAGAGATCCCCGGTATTTCTTATATGCACCTTTACGTCCACGTTGATGTTGACCTTTTCGATGAACCCTTCGTCGATGGTGTTCTCCAGTTCACTGCGCCACTTGGCCAGGGCGTATTTGCTGATGTCGATGCAGTCCACTTTGAACTCCCCTTGCATTCTCTCGATGAATGATTGACATTCGCTCTCGATGTCCGCGGCGATCTGTTCTTCAATCTTAGGCAGGGATTGCCGGTCCCGGGTGAGAACGTCCGATCTTTCGTGTTCGATCAGCTCCCCCTTCAGGATTATGGTGATATTGAATGTAAACTGGTTGCCCTGGCGTTCCACCCTGACTTTGCGGTGATTGCCCACAAAGACTGTGCCCCGGTCGGTCTCCTCTCCGTCCCGGGTCATGATAAAAGGTATGTAAGCCATGCTCTGGGCTCCCCGCAGCAAGGCCAGGGGGCGTGACTCATCCAACCCCACCCGGCCAATTAATCTATCCTTCCTGAATATACCCATTCCGGATATCCTGACCTCACCGGCATCTTCTTTTAGTATGGGCAGCACCGGATTCCTACCCGGGCTGGTAGAATGGATGGCGAAATCATGAAGGGTGACCACCGGGAAAAAGGATTTGTTATTGACCTTTTGCAGCAGATCGGTTACGTATAGGCCCAGGTCAGGGAAATCCGAGGGTTCTGCTGTTAGTAAGTCACCCGACTGCCCTTCCGTCATTGCCAAGTGGAGTGAATTGCTGAGTACGGGATTGCGGAGGAGTGAATCCATCACCGGAGCGATGCCAGAGATGCACAGGGATTCTCCAAATAGGTAGACCTGGATCATACGGGTCATGATGATTTCTGGATTTATGTAGGCCCTTTGGTCACGGGAGCCCGAGATGGAGACCCCGGACACCTTTTCTATCCTTACTTTTTCTTCAGTATCAGGGTTAAGATTGGGCAATAGGATTGTACCCTCATATCGGACCGGTTTGCCAAATTGGGTTCCGCCCTCCTGACTCAAGTCCACCGCAGCCAAGATCACTACCGATCTATCCGCGATATCCCGGGCATCCCAGCACCCGGACCCGAGCGCAATGGATGACAATATTATAATTGTTAGCAGGATTCTTCTAAACATTTTGCGTTCTTCCTTCCCTCATCTTGGCTGCCAGGAGATATAAAAGGGGGTAACCTAACCCAACTACCGGGTGAGTATAACCCTGCCAACCCGAATAGATGATTAATTCGACGATGCTGGTGGGAATTAACGAAAACAGGTAAGCCGCCGTTCCCGCTACCGTTAAAAGCATCAGGTAGTGTCTCCTCTCCTGTAGGTTTAATAACCGGGTCAGAGAGTAACCGCTCATGCAGAGCAGGTTGAAAACCGGTCGAAAGGCTACCGACCAGGCCACTAGAAAAAGCATATCCATGCGCTCCAGGAGCGGATAGCTGACAGATGTGAACATGGCCAGTACGGGCGTGATCTGCTCCTGCAGATTCTCCGGACCAAACACCATCAGGCAGGCGGCGGTGAACAGCATATAGGGAACCGTCACTGCTCCCCATGCGATTAACCCGGCCTTTAGCACTTCGTCTTTGTGGGTCACCATGAAATAGGCCACCATCAGGAACTCCATGCGGCCGTAATAAAGGGAGACATCGAAGGAACTCCGGGCTATGCTGAGGATGCCTGATCCGCCCACCGGCAGCAGATAAGTATGATCCGCTGCGGTTATTAATGGGTATACAATCAGGAAAAAAGCCGGCAGCAATAAATAAAACAATAATTCATTGATACGGGCCACCACCTGGGCCCCTTGACCGGCTACATAAAGAGAGACCAGCAGAATCAATAAAGATATGGCCCAGATTGGAGTCAGGGGCAGGAGGAAGATCGACTCCAAGAAAGCGAAACGGGCTATCTCTCTGGCCACAACAATTATCATATGCAAGCTTAAGATTATAACCAGCACCGAGCCGCCAATTTTTCCGAAAAGATACTGGGACATCTGGATAAAGTCCATTTCCGGAAACCGTCTTCCCAGCCTTTCGATCAGAACCAGTACCAGCAGGGGCAGCAGAGCTCCGACGAGTACTGCTATCCAGGCATCCTGCCCGGCCGCTTCGCTGGCAATCCGGGGTATGGTCAGGAAGTTCACCCCCACCAGGGTCCCCATGATCAAGAAGCCCAATTGTTTGCTGGTCATCTGAAAATCGGGCTTATCGATCGCCGGTCACCTCCTGCCCGGCCTGCCGGACCTTATCCTGGCTGGGGATGGAGACGGGCCGTTTTTTCATGGTAGTAAGGAAAGATCTGATGAAGGAGTCTTTTAGATCGCTATAACGGGTGGGGGACAGGGGTCCCATAAAGGGTACACCGATGCTGGTCATGCTGATCAAGTGGGTTAATAGAATCAGCCACATCAAGGCGAACCCGACTGCACCAAAGGCGGCGGCGGCCAGGATCATGGGCAGCCGGAGGATGCGGGATACCAGGGCTATACCCGGAGAAGGCAATACGAAGGTGCACATGGCGGAAAATGAGGCCACGATGATCGCCGCCGGGCTGGCAAAGCGGGCGGTGATGGCCGCTTGCCCCATTATTATGCCCCCCACTACCCCAACCGTCTGGCCTACGTTGCCAGGCAGGTGATGTCCGGCTTCGATTACCAACTGCATCATGACCTCAAGTATCAGGATCTCAAAAACGACCGGAAACGGTACTTGGTTGCGGAAACGGGCGATGGGCACCAGCAGCTCCGCGGGTATCAATTCCGGCTGGAAATTAACCACCGCTATATACAAAGCGGAGGTAGATATGGCCAGGAAGAAGGCCATGTAACGGAGGAGGCGGATGAAGGAACCAATCCAGGTGCGTTCATAATAGTCGCCGGGGGCTTGGAAGAACTCCACGAACAGGCTGGGGGAGGTAATGGTTGTGGGTGTGCCGTCCACGATGATAAGGACCCGTCCCTCCAAGATTTGCATGACCGCCTTGTCCGGCTTTTCAGTGAGCCGGTGCTGGTAGAATATGGACCAGGGCCGGTCTTGGATGAATTGCTCAAGCATGCCCGAGGCCGCGATCCCGTCAACATTGACGGCGTTGACACGGGTTTCGATTTCCTGGACGATGTTGGGGTCAGCGATATCCTCGATATAGATCATTGCTACCTGGGTACGGGTGCGCTGTCCCACCACCGTTTTCTTGACCACCAGCTTGGGGTCGCGCAGCCTGCGCCGCACCATGGAAATATTTATGTCCAGGTTCTCGATGAAACCCTCCCGGGAACCGCGCAGACCTCGCTCTGCGGGAGGTTCTTCGATGGCCCGCAAAGGGCCTTTCTGGATGTCAATGGATAATGCCTGGGACGAGCCTTCCAGCATGATGATGAGCATCCCGTCATAGATATCCCGGACCAGATCGGCCAGCCGATCGATTTTGCGGATTTGGCCCACGGTTAGGAGAGTACGGGCGATATACTCGGGCAATTCGGGGTCCTGGCTTCTCGGGTCTTCGCCGTCTTCCGCATATATCATCAGCGGTCTCAGGATGCTGGCGTTAAAGGTGTCGGTGTCGATCACCCCATTGACATAAAGGGCGTAAGCTTCCACCGGTTGCTGGGTGCCGATGAAAAAGGGCCGGTTGATGATGTCTTGACTTCTTTCTATATGCGGTTTAAGGAGAGTTTGTTTCCCGGTCAGGCTTTCCGGCAGGGTGATATCAGGTATGTTGATATTTTGCAGGTTTTTGGGTTTTTCCGCCGGCTCCGGGGCCGAAGGGGGAGTTGCAGGTTTCCTGGGTATTTTTCGCATCGTCGCTGTTACTCCTGTTCATTGCTACGGTATGCTTCCGCACACATTTATTGTTGTTTTCAAGGTGGCAGATACGTCTTATTGGTGACCAGGATCATCGGTCCGTGACATCATAATTTGTTTTCAAGGTGACAGTACACCCTTTGCTGTTGGGTTGATTTAAGGGGCCTGACCATCACGATGCTCATTTTTAACGCTGTTCCTGGTTTATTTGTAATAGGTTTCCCTCGATAGGGCGGAATATCCAAGCATACGCACCAATTTTAGTCAGTATTTTGTAATTAAGGATTCTGCCATATGGAATGAAAAACTGAATGCAACCAGAGCATTGATAGCAATGACCCGAACACCGTGTTTGAAATGATTAGAACGCTGTGTTTGAAATAACTGAAACGCTGCCCTTGGGGTGATGTAGAGTGAATTAGTGCAATTTTGAACGAAGTGAGGGATTGGGATTGAAAGAGCGAGACGCCCGCGCTGGCGAGGAAAATAAGAACAAAGCTGAACGAATATTCATTTTGGGGATTGTCGCCATGAGGTTAAGGCATTAGAATAAAATAAGACTAATAAATAAAGGAGGAGTATGGATGCAAATAGGGACCACTTGGGATGAGGGATTAAGTCAGGAGGATTTGGCCCGGTTAGTAGTAGACATGTTCCACCGTACATTAGTACATCACGTCTTATGGTTCAAGGAAGTCGATCATCAAAAGGGGTTTGAGGGAGCCCTGGACATTCTCGCCGATGCTTACCCCAAGAGTTATGGTACCCAGATGAACCGTTTGGGCAAGACTCTGGGGTTTGAGATGGTTAACGGCGTGCCTAAGCCGCTGTTGGATATGTCCCGGGACAATATCCTGGCGCTGATCACTAATATAGCCGTCAACTGGCTGGCCAACGACGGGATATGGTTCCAGGCCGTCGAATTCAAAGATGGGATGAATGACGCCAAGAGGACCAATGATTCTTGTTGGTCCTGGTTTTCCCCGTTTGAAGCCTGGTCCATCAAACGTTACCTGGGTCTGGGGGACAAACCGGGGCTGGAAGGATTGAAGAAGGCTCTGGGACTCAGAATGTATGCCCGGATCAACGTACAGTCGATTATTGATGAGAGCCCCAACAGTATTCTGTTCCAGATGAACGATTGTCGAGTGCAGTCGGCCCGCAAACGCCAGAAGTTGGACGATTACCCCTGTAAATCGGCCGGTCTGGTCGAATACGGGAGGTTCGCCAGTGCCATCGATTCCCGGATCAGAACCGAATGCATAGGATGCCCGCCTGATGAGCATCCGGATGAATGGTTCTGCTGCTGGCGGTTTATTCTGGAGGAAGAAGAGTAGCAAGTTATCATCTGCGGCATGTTGGAGACTGACGCCGCGGGAATAAGAACATAGCTGGGTTGGGAATCCCTCTGCGGTGCAATTGGCACCGTAGGGGGAATTTTCATGGGTAAGCAGTCATCAAATTGCCAGGCTAGGCACGGTAAAGCAGGCGGCCGTCATCGGTATAGGATCTGATTTGTCCCTGGTTGGACAGATAAGCCAGAAAAGCGGCGATGCTGGCGGAAACGCGGAAATAGTGATTGCGGTTCACTTGAAGATGCTGGCCCGCAATCATGGTCCGGGTGATTTCCTCATGGGTCAGGGGCTCATGGAGTAATGCCAGCAAGGTCTCAAGGATATTTGCCAGCAGGGTCTGATTGGCTGCAACCACAGCCGGCAGGTTCTCCTGGCGGCCTCCATGGGAAAGATAAAGGAGGGGATAATCGCCGGCCCCGAGTTTTTTCAGGGTGGCCCGCTGCTGGCCGGGATCGGCCAGATAGAGAAAAGGATTAGAGTTCAACATTTCCGGAGCGATAAGGCTGTCGCCGGGGAAGAGCACGTTATCCGGAGTGCAGATGCCCAAGTGCCCCAGGGTATGGCCCCCCAGTTCCAGAATCTCGAAGCGCTGGCCTTTGATAATCAATGGAGCTTCGCTGACCTGGTCGGTCACTCTCGATGCCTGGGGCATGACGAACTTGGCCTGCAGCAATCGGGGCGGGAACGCCCCGTACATTGAATAGGGCATCAATAGGGGCTGCTGGATGAAGGCGGCCTCAAAGGCAGACGCGAATATACGGCAATCGGTGCGGCCCTGAATAAAATGGTTACCGCCGCAATGGTCGGCATGGCCGTGGGTGTTGAAGATAGCATGGACCCGCCACCCCCGCCTTTCCAGGTTGTCCAGGATCTCTTTGCCCCAGGTCGCAGATGGTCCGCTGTCGATGAGCAGGCAGCGATAGTCGCTAAATACATATACTCCGATAGCGGCACCGTTGACTTCCAAAGCGTAGGTGCGGCCCTTTATTTGATGAAACTCCATGGCGGTGTCTCCCTATTCCGATTCCTGTCTTCGAGACGGTTAAACGAACAACAGGCCGATCATCTCATCATAACCCATTTGCGGCAGGTATTCCTGCAGGCTGATAGCTTCCAGGCAGGAGCGGACTTCTGTCTGCCGGTATAGGGTTCCCACCAGGTGGTATTCCAATTCCCGGATGTCCCCCCGGGCGAAATAATCCCCGTATATCCGGCAGGCGCTGATCATACCCCGTTTGATGTCCAGCCGGATATCGATATTACCCCAGCTGAAGGCCGCCGTCCGGCGCAGGTTAAAGGGAGGGGAAGAGCCGTAGGTCCAATCCCAACTGGCGTGCTTGCGGTAGCAAAGTTGTTGCACCCACTCCAACTCCGTCGGGCTTAAAGGCCGGTCCCGGCCGTAGTCCGGCCCCAGTATCTCTTCAGCCAAAACCCGCTTGAATTCAGCCACCGACAGCGATCCGGGCAAGTGTTCGCTGATGTTGGTGACCCGGCTGCGGACCGATTTAATGCCCTTGGAGGTTATCGTGGCTTTGCTGGGGTTGAGGGCTTGTACCATGGCTTCTATGTCGCTGTCGAACAGGATAGTGCCGTGATGGAGCAGACGGTGGCGGTGTTTATATTGGGCATTGCCGGAGAATTTGCGGCCTTGGATAGTGATGTCGTTGCGCCCTGAATACTCCGCTTTTACCCCCAACCGGGCCAGGGTATCGACCACCGGGAGGGTGAATTTCTCGAAATTGGCGAAATCACGACTGTTGTTCACCACAAATGTGAAATTCAGGTTACCCTGGTCGTGGTAAACTGCTCCGCCTCCGGAGAGCCGGCGCACCACGGTTATCCCCTGCTGCTCTATGAAGGCCGGGTTGATCTCTTCAATGGTGTTCTGATTGCGGCCTACCACTACGGTGGGCCGGTTTTGCCATAGCATGAAGATGTCTTCAGGGCTGTCCAGTTCTTTAATGAGATATTCTTCCACCGCCATGTTGAAACAGGGGTCGGTGGAAGGGTTGATTATTGTTATCATGGGGAGAGATGCCTCCGTATTCTATTTGGTTGGTCCAATAGAAATGGATCAAGCCGGTTACACCCCATCTAGCGGCGGGGCGGGGAAAGATGGATAGCCCTGCCCTTGATATCCAAAACCGCTTCCATCACTGCCTCACTCAGGGTCGGATGGGGATGGACGGCAGCGGTCACATCATTTACCTGCAGACGGTTTTGAACCAACAGGGTGCCTTCCATGATCAGGTCGCTGGCGTGGGGACCGATGATATGCATACCGATGATGGTATCCTCCCGGTCGGCCAGTACCTTGACCATGCCTTCGGATTCTCCCAAGGCCAGGGCTTTGCCGTTGGCGGCGAACTGAAACTTGCCGGTACGATAGGCTATTCCCAGGGATCTGGCCTGCTCTTCGCTTAGCCCCACGCTGGCGATCTCCGGGGAGGTGAACACGCAAGCCGGGATGGCATGGTAGGGGACCGTGGCCGTTATCCCGGCCATGTTTTCTACCGCCACTACCCCTTCGGCCGAAGCTACATGGGCCAGCATGGCTCCCCCGGTGACATCACCAATGGCGTACACACCTTCGATATTGGTGGCCATCTGACGGTCTACCTTTATGAAACCACGGGCGTCGGTGACGATACCTAACCGGTCCAGGTTGAGTCCGTCGCAGCAAGGTCTCCGGCCGGTGGCATTCAGCACCCGGTCGGCCTGAACCTGGATAGCTCCATGCTTACTGATGGCGGTCACCTGCCAGGGATTATAGGGAGATTCGATTCTTTCCACTGCCACTCCGGTATGGATGGCTATCTTCTGTCTCTTCATAAATACCCGCAGCCGTTTGCCCAGTTCCAGGTCCATAGCCGGCAACAGCTCGGGCTGGGACTCCAGGACCGTTACCTGGCTGCCGAAGGCGCTGAATATGCCGGCAAACTCCAAACCCACTACTCCGCCGCCGATAATGGTCAGGTTCTCGGGCACCTCGGCCAATTCCAACAATTCATCGCTGTCGATTACCATCTCCGGGTCAAGGATCGGAAAAGATGGGGGAGCGGGGAGCGAGCCGGTAGCCAGGAGCAGGTTGCGGGCAGTGATGGTCTGGTCGTCGACCAGTACCGTATTTTTATCCACCAGCCCCGCCTGGCCTTTTATCTTTTCAACCCCATGGTCTTTAAGCAGTTTTTCAACCCCGGAAACCAGCCGGGTAACGATGCTGTCTTTACGCTGAAGGGCTCCGGCCATATCAAAGCGGACCTCGCCCACCTCGATACTGAATTCCTCACTGTTGCGGATGTGACGGAGGACCGCCGCATTCTGGCAGTAAGCCTTGGTGGGGATGCAGCCCCGGTTGAGGCAGGTTCCCCCATAACGATCCCTCTCGATCAGGACCGTCTCCATACCCAGTTGGCGGGCCCGGATAGCGGCTGTATATCCGCCCGGGCCTCCTCCGATTATGACCAGATCTTTCATGAACTAGGAGCCCTCCCATTTCAAGACCGGCTTGCGGGCGGCGGTGACCTCGTCCACCCGTTTGATGTCGGCATTATGCGGAGCCTGGATGACCACCTCCGGGTTCTCCTGTGCCTCGCGGGCGATAGCCTCCATAGCCGCGGCAAAATCGTCCAACCGCTGCCTGGCTTCGGTTTCGGTAGGTTCAATCATTATGGCTTCATGGACGATCAGAGGGAAATAAACCGTAGGGGGGTGGTAACCGTAATCTATCAAGCGCTTGGCGATATCCAGGGTGGTGACCCCTTGGGGCGTCTGATTTCTGGAGGTGGCCACGAATTCATGTTTGCATAACCGATCCTGAGGAATGTGATAAGCACCGCGCAGCCGGTGGCGCAGGTAATTGGCGTTCAAAACCGCATGCTGGCAGGCTTCTTTAAGGCCGGCGCCCCCCAGAGCTTTTATATAGGCATAGGCCTTGACGATGACTCCAAAATTGCCGTAGAAATTCTTGACCTTGCCGATGGACAGGGGACGGTCGTAATCAAACCGGTAGGTATCTCCCTGCTTGGCTGCTACCGGCACGGGCAGGAAATCGGCCAGAGGGGATTTGACCCCTACCGGACCCGAACCGGGACCGCCGCCGCCATGGGGGGTGCTGAAGGTCTTGTGCAGGTTGACATGGACCACATCAAAGCCCATATCACCGGGCCGGGCTACCCCCATGATGCCGTTAAGGTTGGCCCCATCATAATACAGCAGTCCTCCGCCCTCGTGGACTATGGCGGCTATCTCCTCGATATCCTCTTCAAACAGTCCCAGCGTATTGGGGTTGGTCAGCATCAGCCCGGCCACCTCATCGCTCATCTTGGCCCGCAGGTCTTCCAGGTCGACCAGACCCCGGGCCCCGGATTTGATTTCGATGACATCGAATCCGACCACATTGGCGGTGGCAGGATTGGTGCCGTGGGCCGAATCGGG
>LSQX01315350.1_pt2 | contig 15362 bp, 11 predicted proteins | sample 654561 | NCBI WGS metagenome assembly LSQX01 (sample SAMN04489861, study PRJNA283612) | anaerobic digester metagenome | isolation source: 4 biogas reactors fed with cattle manure at either 37C or 55C with and... | place: Denmark: Kongens Lyngby | collected 2014 | reverse complement strand
ACATTTTTAAAGTTTACAAAAATACCCTGCGCAGTTTCAGGGCGTAAATAAATCTCGTTTTTTGATTCCTCTGTGACGCCTTGGAATGTCTTAAACATAAGGTTAAACTTCCTTATACCGGTGAAATCCTTGCCACCACATCCGGGGCATCTGATACCATTCTCCTGCATATAATGTGTCATCTCTTCGTTGTTAAGTCCGTCAACCACCATAGTAATGTCGTTTTCCCTGTTCCAGCTTTCAATAAGCTCATCTGCCCTGTGCCTGGTTTTGCATTGCTTACAGTCTATCAACGGATCTGAAAAACCACCCACATGTCCTGATGCAACCCATGTTTGAGGATTCATTAATATAGCAGCGTCAAGCCCTACGTTATATGGGCTCTCCTGTATAAACTTTTTCCACCAGGCTTTTTTTACATTGTTCTTAAACTCAACTCCCAAGGGGCCATAATCCCAGGAGTTTGCCAGTCCTCCGTAAATTTCAGAACCGGCATAAACAAACCCTCGGTTTTTACAGAGAGCCACAATCTTGTCCATAGTTTTTTCTGTGTTCTTCATAATACTACATCGCCCATTCTTTTTATTACTTATCAATAGATTTCAGTTGTTGTATTATACTTTATCGACACTTTTACGTCAAGTTATTAGCATAACCCTGCTTGTATAAATGTTAAATCAAAGGAAATACTTTTATTGATATCAACACCGCATAGAGCCGGCATATTTTGCGGTCAACTAACTATTACAGGGTAAGCCCTGCGAAACCAATGCACTACCGGAGAGAAGGAGTTTTTATGCAGGTTAAGGATTTAATGAGCTCAGGGGTAATAACTATCACACCCGATGAAAACGCATCTCTTGCCGCACGACTTCTTGCAAGACATAATATTGGCGCACTTCCCGTCTGTACTTCCGAAGGCAGCCTCAGGGGCATATTAACGGACCGTGATATTGTCCTACGATGCATTGCTGCAGAAAGTCAGCCGGAGAATACTCTAGTCCGCGACATAATGACAAAGAATGTAGTTTCTGTATCGCCGGAGGACGACTTAAGGGAGGCAACAAGACTGATGGCTTCCGAGCAAATCCGCAGGCTTCCCGTTGTTGAAAACGGGACGATTGTCGGGATGCTGTCCCTCGGGGATCTGGCAAAAACTCAGATGTTTGACATGGAGGCCTCAAAAGCACTAAGTGAAATATCTTCAAACATCAAAAAGCTCTGAGCCGGCTCTCTGGTTAAGGCAAGCTAGTGCTTTGAGCGTCAGTCTATAATATGACAATCTGTACTTCAAGTTAATGTTATGGCAAGTCGTACTGAGACTATGTCCAGTCACTACTTTAAGTCAGCTTTCAAGAGAAAAGGGGAAGACCATCAAGTTGGTCTTCCCTTTTCAAAGAGGTGTTGGTGTATCATAAAACATTAGTATTTAGCAATTTTACGGTAGCGTGAATACGCTCTCATTCATGTCTATCTCTGCCTCATCCATAAGCTCAAAGGATATCTCATAGTACTTGCCGCTACGATAGACCTTGACGGTAAACAAATCACCTGCGACATACTCTTCTTTGATCTTATTTATCTCTGCAGCAGATGTAACCTTCTGGCCCTGTGCCTCTGTGATTATGTCATTTACCTGTAGGCCCTGCTTATAGGCATCAGTATCGGGATGGACATAGTAGACTCCCACGCCTTGCGGGACATTGTAGTATCTGGATTGTGCTTCCGAAATTGTCTTGACATTTATACCGATAGTAGGACGTCCCTTTACATAACCGTACAATATCAACTCGTCGATAATGGGCTTTGCAGTGTTTGTCGGTATAGCAAATCCTAGTCCCTCAACGCTTGTATAGTAGTTTTGCATTTTGAGTGTGTTGATACCAATTACTTGGCCGTATTTGTTGATCAGCGGTCCGCCCGAGTTTCCTGAGTTGATTGCAGCGTTTGTCTGGATCAAGGTCATTGTACGCTCTTCCACAACAACATCTCGGTTGATTGCGGATATTATGCCGTCTGTTACTGTTCCCATGAGATCAAGGCCCAGTGGATTACCAATCGCAACAGCCAGCTCCCCGACCTTAAGGGCATCAGAGTCACCAAACTCCGCAGCTACTAGATTATCGACATCTATTTTGATTACTGCAAGATCGCTTCTGCTATCTCTTCCGACTAACTGCGCTTTGTGCTCTGAGCCATCCATCAGTGTAACACTTATATCTTGTGCAGACTCAATTACGTGGTTGTTCGTGATGATGTATCCGTCGGTCGACATTATTATTCCAGTTCCTGAAAAGCTTGAAGTGCCGTACATCGACTGGACAGACGATACGATTCCAACGACCGAGGGCATAACTTTTTCGGCAATTTCCGGAACGGTAAGAACTGACCCTGTCTGCTTTGCTACGGGATTTGTAGTTGCCACAGGGGGTTCGACGATCTCCAGCTCCGGGCCATCAAGGTTCACATCGCGCTGAGCTCCGGTTTTTTTGTTGCCCTGCACTTGTCCTGGAGTATTCTGCAGAGTTGAGGACCCACTATTTCTGTCCACACGCTCAAGCCTGAAGACCGTATTACCTTCTCCGGGTACAATCTGATAGAAGTATGAAAGAGTACCTATAGTTCCAACAAGAATTGCTGCTACGATGAGAAGCGCAAAAACCCTTTTTAGTCCTCTGCCGGCCCTTCGGTTCTGTCTTGCCCGCTCAATCTCAATGTAGTTTACCGGGTTATACTCATGTTCGGCGCTGTAAAATCTATTATCGTAGGTGAAGTTGTTTTTATCTGGGGTATTATCCGTGGACCCTTCAGAGTTCCTGTAGGGGTTGTTGGAATTATTCCCATATGGGTTGTTATAGTTGTTGTCGCTCATGCTAATCCTCCTCACGTGACCTATTCTATTACTATTCATCGACATTATCAATGAATTCAATTTTTCTGGATTTTGTTTTTTATCCCGTTTTTATTTATGGCCCTATTCTATCAGCAATCTTTGATTAAATAATGAAAATACTGTGAATTATTTATGAATCCTGTCCGACCCCAACCATGTAATATCTGCTATATAAATCCGTTTATTCAAGTCTTTTCCCTTATTGTAATACGCCTTCTGTACAAGTGCAACTTGCTTGCGACTTCGACACATTTGTGCTATAATTTTCGTAAGATTTTCTTAGGGTTTTGGCGTTCTCCGCGTGGGACGCATACCCTCTTTTTGACTACAGCACGCGGAGAATGGAGCTGCGAATGACACAAGCCCAGCAAATATGGGAAAAGGTACTGGAGATGTTAAAAAAGCACCTGACATCAACGACCATTAATACTTTTTTTGACGGAACAAAGGGTGTCGACATCACTGGCAGTTCCATAGTAGTCTCTGTAAGATCGGTTGTTGCTAAAGAGGCTATCGCAACACACTACATCGATTTGATCGAAGAATGTCTGTTGCAGCTTTTTTCCGTTCCAATTTCCTGTATTCTTCTAACAGGAGAAGAGGAACTCAACCAGTACCGTGCAAGCAAGAACGGGGATAACGGCCTCTGGACAACAAATGAGTTTACCTTTGCCACATTTGTTGTCGGACCTTCGAACAGGTTTGCTCATGCTGCGGCTGTTGCTGTTTCCAACAGTCCTGCAGCCGCTTATAATCCTCTTTTCATTTACGGCGGCTCGGGTCTTGGAAAAACTCATCTACTGTATGCCATAGCTAACAAAATAAAGCAAGAGAAGCCCTCTCAGAAAATAATTTACAAACGCGGCGAAGACTTCACAAACGAATTGATATCGGCAATACGAGCGGGCAAAAACGTAGAGTTTAGAGAGAAATACCGTGGCGCCGACCTATTCCTGATAGATGACACGCAGTTCATTGCTGGAAAAGATTCAACTCAAGAAGAGTTCTTCCACACTTTTAATGCACTTTACGAAGCCGGAAAACAGATCGTACTTACTGCAGACAGACCACCAAAAGAGATGTCCCGCCTTGAAGACCGACTGAAATCAAGGTTCGAGTGGGGCCTTCTTTGTGATATTCAACCACCGGACCTCGAAACCCGTATTGCAATAATCAGGAATAAAGCTACTGCAATCGGTCTCGATATCAGTGATGACGCTGTAATGCATATGGCTGAACACATCACTGCTAACGTCCGACAAATTGAAGGTGTTGTCAAAAAGCTTCAGGCTTACAAACACCTGCTAAACGCAAAAATAGATGTCTCCACAGTTTCAAAAGCGATCAAAGACATCTTCCAAGAAAACCCCGGCCTTATTCCCACACCCGAAATCATTATAGAAGAGACCGAAAAATTCTACGGTATCAGCCACGGAGAGATTATCGGGGGCAGCAGAAACCGCGCTATTACTCAAGCCAGACATATCGCAGTTTATCTAGCGAGACAACTAACAAAACTATCTCTTCCCGATATCGGCGAGAAGTTTAAGCGCCACCACTCCACAATAATGCACTCTATAGATCTTATCGAATCCCAGCGTAAAGAGGATTCACAACTCGACGCAGAGATAAACGACCTCATAGAAAACATCAACAACCACCACTAATCTGTTTTCTTCCCGTCTATTCTTCCACATCCCCCTGTGGATTCCTCAAAGTGCTTCTGTGGAAAGCTGTGCATAAATTTTCGTTTCAACATACCCTGTGCATAACCCTCTCTTTTATCCACAGCTTGTCCTTTTGCTAACCCCGCAATTCTGCTGTATTTGACATAGGTTTTGCACAATCCACAGGCCCTACTACTTTTTCTACTAAACAAATAAGTATATGTTATTATTTAAGATAATATTCCCCCTGATTTTAGAAATATTTCCACGTCACCTGTGGAAAGAAAAGAAAAGGACATCAACTAATAAAAGTCTTACGTAATTATCTATATTTAGGGTCACTTATTCGTCTATTAACATCTTATCTGCAAAGGATTGAAAAAAATGAAATTTTCTTGTGAAAAGGCTATCCTCCTAACTGCCGTCAATGCAGCGGCCCGAACCGTTGCGAGAAGTTCGTCAATTGTTGGTCTCGAGGGAATCCTTGTTGAGGCAGATCGTGATACCGTCACGTTTACTGGCTACAACCTAACAACAGGTGTACGCGCTGTCATTAATACCACACCCGAAAAGTCGGGAGCCGTGGTCATAAACGCCCGCCTTTTAGGGGAGATCATCCGAAAGAGCCCCGACGACTATATAACATTTGATGCTGACGAAAACATGAACGTCAAAATTACATGCGGTCCCAGTGAGTTTTCGATAATGGGACTGTCTGCAGGTGACTACCCAGACCTTCCTGCTCCCGAAAAAGAGAATTCTCTGAACTTATCCGCCGACACCTTACGTAACATGATCTCTATGACCGTATTTGCAGTTTCCGACAATGAAAGTAAACCTGTTCACACAGGATCTCTATTCGACATCAAGGACGGATCACTAAACATTGTCGCTGTCGACGGATACCGCATGGCTATTCGCCGCGAGCCTGTAACATCTACAGTGCCCGAGATGAGCTTTGTCGTTCCAGGTCCCGCTCTTCGTGAAGTTGAACGCCTATGTGGTGATTCAGATGAGGATGTTGTCATAAATCTCGGAAGGCGCCACATCACATTTGAGATCGGCGATGTAACCCTGATTTCTCGACTACTTGAAGGAGATTTTATTAACTATGAGGCGTCCATTCCAAAGGATATGCCGGTTTCTGTCATAGCTGACACTCATGCTCTACAGACTGCTGTAGACCGTGTTTCACTGATCATTAATGAACGCCTTAAGAACCCCGTTCGCTGCAACTTTGAGGAGGGGGTCCTGCGTCTGAATTGTGTAACTCCGCTTGGCCGCGCAAATGATGAGATAGCGATTGAAGGGGACGGCGGAGACATCGAGATCGGGTTTAATAATAGGTATCTAAGTGATGCTATAAAGGCAGTACCGGACGAAAAGGTCAGCATTTCCCTTATAAACGCAATTTCACCTTGCATACTCAAACCAATAGAAGACGATAAATACCTATTTATGGTTCTGCCAGTAAGACTTAAGGTCTAAGAAAGGAACGATTATGAGCTCCTCTACAAAAGAGTTAAAAATAAACACCGAATATATAACGCTAGATGCCGCCCTAAAATTCTCTGGCATCGCTATGACGGGCGGAGAAGCAAAAATTATGATTCTAGAGGAAAATGTCTCTGTAAACGGAGAAATATGTACAATGAGAGGGAAAAAACTCCGTAAAGGTGACACTTTTGACGCAATGGGAGAGAGCTTTATAATTATATGATTATTAAACGGCTCAATCTTGAGAATTTTCGAAACTATGAGAAAGCCTCATTCGATCTACTGGATGGAACGAATATCGTCTACGGTGAAAATGCCCAGGGCAAGACTAACCTGCTGGAGGCAGTTTATTACCTCGCTTCCGGGAAGTCGTTCAGAGGGGTAAGAGATAGGGATCTCATTAGGAATAATGCAGAATATGCGCATATTTCAGCTGAAATTGAAGCTCCGGAGTTAGACTACGTCGTTGAAGCAACTCTCTCTTCTCAGAAAAGAAGAAGACTTGCTATAAACGGAGTTCCACTGAGGACGCTAAGCGAACTCTCGGGGCGGGTTTCGACTGTTCTTTTTTCTCCGGAAGATCTCTATCTGATCCGGGACGGTGCAGCAGTACGCCGAAAATTCATGGATTCCGCCTTCTCTCAGCTAAGGCCAGTCTATGCACAGCTTATTTCGAAATATAACCGTCTTCACAACCATAAAACTCGGATACTGAGGGATTGGCGGGAAAAGCCATCACTACTTGATACACTCGATTCGTTCAATTTTCAGATAGCAGATATCGGAGCACTCATTATCGGATATAGAGCGCGATTTTTGGATAAAATAACCACATATGCAACACAGATCCACAGAGAGATTTCAGGGGGGAGAGAAGAACTCTCTCTGAAATATAAAACTGTCTCTACAATCAAAAATCCCTTCGATGAGACAGAAAAGATAAAGAATTGCATCCTCCACCACATGAAGACTCATAGGAGTGCTGAGCTTTCAGCAAGAAGTGCTCTGAGCGGTCCGCACAAAGATGATATAGATATATACATCAACGGAAAGTCTGCAAAGACATTTGCTTCGCAGGGTCAGACGCGCACAGCTGCACTATCTCTAAAGATGGCAGAACGTGAGCTCTTTTTGCAGGATAGCGGAGTAAATCCAATTCTACTGTTGGACGATGTGTTAAGCGAGCTAGATGACAGTCGCTGCGACTATGTGCTAAATAAAATATCTAGCGGTCAGGTGATTATCACACTCTGTAACGGAGAGAATTATGATTTTCGTAACAGCCGTTCATTCGAGATAGTGGACGGAAAGATAAAAGAAAAATCTATATAGATTTCGGCAGGTAATTTTATGTATTTACATTTGGGTGGACAGGTTGTTGTTCCATATGACTCTGTAATCGGAATATTTGACATAGATAACACGACATTATCAAAGCACACGAGAAACTATCTTACAAAAGCCCAGAATGAACAGAGAGTGGTGAATGTCTCCGAAGATCTGCCACGCTCTTTTGTCGTGTGCGAAAAACACAGAGAAACCACAGTTTATATATCCCAAATATCACCGCATACCTTGTTAAGAAGGGTAGAAGAGAATGAATATGCGAAATGATATAAAATTCGTGAAAAATTACTGTTTTTTACGGTAAATCACATGATTTTCTGAACATTTTTCCTGAGATTACACTTTAATTTTTGGGGATTTTATGGTATAATATATAGGTTGAAAGATGATTGAAATACTTAAGTAAACTATCAGGACGGAGGATATAGGATGACGGAAAAAATCGATGTCAATGGGAACAGTGTCCCAGTGAACAACCGTCCTCCCAATACGGAATACGGCGCAGATGACATACAAGTTCTAGAGGGTCTGGAAGCTGTTCGAAAGCGGCCAGGAATGTATATCGGGACAACATCTGAACGTGGACTCCACCATCTTGTTTATGAGATAGTGGACAATTCCATTGATGAGGCACTCGCAGGTTATTGTGAAAATATCTCTGTTGAGATTAAAGAAGGAAATGTAATAAGGGTTTCAGACGACGGAAGAGGTATTCCCACCGGAATACAGCCGCAGACGGGAAAACCAGCAGTTGAAGTTGTTTTCACACTGCTCCATGCAGGCGGAAAGTTTGGAGGCGGCGGGTACAAGGTGGCCGGAGGACTGCACGGAGTTGGTGCGGCAGTTGTTAACGCTCTGAGTGAATGGCTGACTGTTGAGGTCTGTAATGGTGAAGAACGCTTCATCATGCAGTTTGATAGGGGTGCAGTTGTAAAACCCCTCACAAGTCTTGGAAAGACAACAGAAAGTGGATCGACAGTTACGTTCAAACCTGACTCTCAGATCTTCGATACGGTCGTATTCGATTTCGATACCCTGAGGACGAGACTACGTGAGCAGGCATTTCTGAACGCTGGTCTTCGTATAACTTTGATCGATAGCCGGCCAGGTATGGAGAATAAAATCGAGATGCGCTATGAGGGTGGAATCAAATCCTTTGTTGAGCATCTTAATAAGAACAAGAATCCGATACATGATGAAGTCATATACCTGGAAGGTAGTAAAGATGAAAGTATTGCAGAGATAGCTTTACAGTACAATGACGGATTTAGCGAAAACCTGCTCTCATTTGCAAACGACATAAATACTACAGAGGGCGGCATGCACGAGACCGGATTTAAGTCAGCCCTGACCCGTGCTCTAAATGATTACGGGAAAAAGTATAACATCATAAAAGGTGAAGAAAAGCTCACTGGAGAAGATTGCCGTGAAGGCATCTGTGCCATAATTTCTGTAAAGTTGATCAATGCGCAGTTCGAGGGACAGACAAAGACAAAACTCGGAAACAGTGAGATGCGTACACTCGTTGAGAGTGTTGTAGGCACGGGGCTTGCTAATTATCTTGAGGAGCACCCCGCAACAGCAAAAGTGATCCTTGAAAAGGCTGTCGGAGCCTCTAGAGCTCGTGAGGCTGCTCGAAAGGCAAGAGACCTCACAAGGCGTAAAACAGCTCTCGATGGAGCTTCGTTGCCTGGCAAACTTGCTGATTGTAACGAGAAGAATCCCGAGTTTACAGAGTTGTTTCTTGTTGAGGGAGACTCTGCAGGAGGTTCGGCTAAGCAGGGCCGGGACTCCAAATATCAGGCAATACTCTCTCTCTGGGGAAAAATGCTTAACGTTGAGAAGGCGAGACTCGACAAAGTGTACGGCAACGACAAACTAATGCCAATAATCACGGCTCTGGGAACTGGAGTCGGTGATGAGTTCGACATCAGCAATTTAAGGTACCACAAGGTCATCATTATGGCCGACGCCGATGTCGACGGAAGTCATATACGGACACTCCTTCTAACGTTCTTCTTCCGCTTTATGCGACCTCTCATTGATAATGGACACATCTATATAGCTCAGCCACCGCTATTCAAAATTGTATACGGCCAACAGACAAAATACGCATATAACGACGCTGAACGTGATCAAATAATTGCAGAAATTCGTGCCGAGAGGCCAAATGCAAGGATAGAAGTTTCACGAAACAAGGGACTGGGTGAGATGGACTATCAGGAGCTTTGGGATACCACAATGAATCCTGAGACACGGACACTTTTGAGAGTTGAGATGTCCGACGCTACTCATGCAGATGAGATTTTCACGATTCTGATGGGCGAAAAGGTTGAGCCGAGACGCGAGTTTATTGAGCAGAACGCCCGACGTGTTGTGAATCTGGATGTTTAGCGTAGAACCTGCCGTAGATGCAATATGTCGGCAGGATGGAGGTTACTATGACAAATGAAGAAAAAAGGATACTTGAAGAACAAAATATAGTTCAAGTAGAGCTTGTAAGGGAAATGAAGAGTTCCTATATAGACTATGCCATGTCTGTCATTGTTTCACGTGCTCTACCCGATGTACGTGACGGACTGAAGCCAGTGCATAGGCGTATTCTATATACAATGTATGAAGACGGATTGACACCTGATAAGCCCTTCCGCAAATCGGCAACAACGGTCGGTGACGTGTTAGGACGCTATCACCCTCATGGAGACTCCTCAGTCTATGATGCTCTTGTTAGGTTGGCACAGGACTTCTCCATGCGCTATCCTCTTGTTGAAGGACACGGAAACTTCGGTTCTGTGGACGGAGATCCGCCTGCAGCTTACAGATATACTGAAGCTAGAATGTCGAAGATTTCACTGGAACTGCTTGCGGATATCGATAAAGATACCGTAGACTTCCAGCCTAACTTCGATAACCAGCGAAAAGAGCCCGATGTGCTCCCATCGAGATTTCCGAACTTGCTTGTCAACGGCTCTCAGGGTATCGCTGTCGGAATGGCCACAAATATCCCGCCACACAATCTGCGTGAGGTTGTAAGTGCTGTAATTTGTATCCTAGATAACCCCGAGGCAGATTTGAATGACCTCATGGAGCACATTAAAGGACCTGACTTCCCAACATACGGAATAATCAGTGGATATTCAGGGATCCGCTCTGCTTATGCTACCGGACGCGGCCGGATAAGGGTCAAAGCTCGCTCTGAAATACAGGAAATGGGATCAAACCGATACCGTATCGTTGTTACAGAGCTACCATACATGGTAAACAAGTCGCGCCTAGTTGAGTCGATCGCAAAACTGTACAAAGAAAAGCGCCTCGAAGGTATTTCTGCACTCCGGGATGAATCTGGGCGTGACGGAATGAAAATCGTAATAGAGCTTAAGAGGGATGCAAATCCGCAGGTGATCCAGAACCGTCTATATGCAATGACACAGATGCAGACCACCTTCGGTGTTATCAACCTTGCACTTGTAAATGGAGAGCCAAAGGTTCTGTCACTGCGTGAAATGCTCGATGAGTATATAGCGCATCAGAAGGTAATCATTGAACGGAGAACCCAGTATGAGCTGAAGAAAGCGGAAGAGCGTGCGCATATCCTGGAAGGATTGCACATTGCGGTAGAGAATATCGATGAGGTAATCCGCATCATTCGCTCCAGCTACAATGACGCTAAGCAACGACTAATTGAGAGATTCGACTTGAGCGATGCCCAGGGGCAGGCAATTATTGACTTACGTCTGGGTCGCCTCCAGGGCCTGGAAATAGAGAAAATTGAAACTGAACTCAACCAGCTGCGCATAAAGATTGCCGACCTTAAGGACATATTGGCTAACGAACACAGAGTTGTTGCATTACTTAAGGAAGAACTTACTCAGATAGCTGATAAGTTTGGAGATGAGCGCAGAACTGAAATCGTACAGGACGAGGACGAGGTAGACATAGAGGATCTCATTGAGGAGACCGAATGTGTCTATACTCTCACTCATCTCGGATATATAAAAAGGCAGGGATGTGACGTTTACCAGTCCCAGAGGCGTGGTGGTAGGGGAATTTCATCTATGACCACAAGGGATGAGGATTTCGCAGAAACGATCTATGTCGCATCTACTCACGACAATCTGCTCTTCTTTACCAATAAGGGCAGGCTATATAACAAGAAGGGCTATACCATACCGGAGTCAAGCCGCACAGCAAGAGGTATGAATATAGTAAACCTACTGCCGCTAGAGCCGGAAGAGAAGGTAACCGCAATGATCCCGGTCAACAAGTTCTCTGAGGATGAGTACCTTGTAATGACGACACGAAACGGCATCTGTAAACGTATTAAGCTCTCCGAGCTCGAAACATCAAGAAAAGGCGGAATCCGCGCCCTCACTCTTGAAGATGGGGACGACTTGATCTCTGTCAGAAAGACTGACGGTAACCAGCAGATGATTCTTGCTACTAGAAATGGTATGGCCATTTGCTTCGATGAGAATGACATCCGACCAATGGGTAGAAGTGCAATGGGAGTGCGTGGTATCAGACTTGAGGGTGATGACTACGTAATAGGAGCCGTCAGGACAAGGCCGAATGCCACATTGCTAACCATTACCGATAACGGATACGGAAAGCGCACTCCTGTTGACGAGTATCTCAGAGGCGGAGAGGACGAGAGGGAACCGCAGAAACGTGGCGGAAAAGGTCTGATAAACTATCGGATCACCGAAAAGACCGGTCTAATTGCAACAATTCAGATGGTTACCGATGAAGACGATGTAATTGTGATTTCAGATGACGGCACACTTATCAGAATGGCTGCAACAGATATCAACATATTCTCAAGATCGACTCAGGGCGTCAGGGTGATGAGAGTAAACGAAGATACACATGTAATCGCATCTGCCCGCCTTGTTCGTGAAGACGATGAGGAAGAGAATGAGAATGAAGACGATATCGATGCTGAAGATACCGAAGTGGTTGAGATAGAATAGCAATAATATAACGTATAGTATATTTTACAGAAAATATAACAAAAGACGAAGGTAATCGAACGTGATTGACCTTCGTCTTTCTTAATCTAGAATATATGAAATAGTCTAAAAGGCAAAAATCTTACCAAGTATAGTTATCATCAATGGTATAGTGATTACCGACAGAAGTGTAGATACAGTGATGAATCCGGTAGCATAATCAGGATCATATCCGTATGCAGCGGGGAACATTGCAGCTAAAGCAGCGACTGGACATGCTGTGGCAACGTAATTTGCTATCATAAGACTCTCAGAGGTACCGAAAGCCATGTATACTGGGACCATTAAAATGGGAAGTATCAATAGCCGCAGAAATGAAACGATATAGACCCTTTTGTTTAGGAATGAGGCTAACACTTTCGTTCGAGCAATAAATGTTCCTACGACGATCATTGCGACTGGTGTGTTTAGATTTGCAATATAACCCATCGCTGTATGTAGAGGTTTTGGAAGAGAGAGTGAAAATCTGAATATTGATAGGCCAATAAACACAGAAATAACACCAGGGTTTAGCAGTAGTTGCTTAAGCATAGTCTTAAGGTCAGAACGGCCGGAAAGTATTAGGACGCCAACCGTCCACTGTGTTACTGTAAATATCATAATATATATTGAGGCGAGCACTACACCCTCACTGCCTAGCAGGGCTGAGATAAGGGGGATGCCCATAAATCCTGAATTTGAGAATATCAGGGAGAACCTCTCAAGCTTTCTGCGATCATCCTTTCCTCTGAGAGTAAGGAATGCCAGGAGAATGGAAAATGCATGTGATATTATCGCTAGCAGTATGCCCTCAAGAAGAGTGGCGAAAAGATTTCTATCGAAAGGCCGGTAATATGAAGTGATGATTATGCATGGATTGACGATGTAGAGTAGCATCTTGTTCATATCCAGTGACCCTTGGGGTGTTATCCATTTCCGCTTAGCGAAGACATAACCCACTGCGATCAAAATAAACATCACTAGAACTTGCTCTCCGGCCAGTTTTGCCATAGACAATATAATGGACCTCCTACGATTTTGTGATTTATATACCTTCTAATTCTGCTTCCTGTATATCAACAGGGTCGTAATCCACCGGTTTTTCCCGACCATTCCAGAAGTTTAAGGCAGCACGGAGGAGGAATCCGATTGCTCTGCCAGCCCAGTCCAGAAACATTCCTGTCCAAACTCCAAAGATGCCCCATCCAAGATATATGCCAAAGAACCAAGCACCTGCAACCCTTAAGACAAGCAAGCTTACGATTGAGATAAGCATAGTCGCTCTTGCATCTCCGACAGACCTTAATGACTGTGGGAGAACAAATGAACAGGGCCAGAAGAACGGAGCTACAATACAGGCCGTGTATATTAATTGCTTGACAAGTACAACTGTTTCTGCAGTTGGACGGTAGAGACCGATTAGAGTGTTAAGCAGGGGGAAGAACGGAATATAATTAAGCAGATGTGCAATTGTTGCGTATAGACACAGCTTAAACATGAGTTTTTTTGTTGAGAGATGTTTGCCTGACCCATATGCTTGCCCAACGATTGTTACAGCGACAATCTGAAAAGCATTACCAGGAATGTTAGTCAAATTGTTTAGTGAGTTTGCTATTGCATTTGCGTGGAGTGATATGGTACCCATAGTAGACATGAGGACTCCCATAAATATTCTTGCTGCTTGGAATACTACTCCGTCGATGCTGATTGGGATACTAACCTTAAGTACAGGGAATAATGCCGTACGGTCGAATCTCCTCGCTATGCCGCTAAAGGGTACCGAATCTGTAAATCTCTTCGCGGTGTAATAGCCCAGAAAACCTGAAAGTATCCTCGAAACAAGAATTCCGATAGACACACCAAGTACACCAAGTCCTGCACCGAAAATCAAGATAAATGAGACAATCAAGTTCACAATATTCGAAAAAACCGAGGTGAGCATCGGAGTACGTGCATTACCTGAGGCACGCATTATTCCAGCAGAGGATGCGTATAGACCAAAGAAAGGGTAGCTAATACCCGAAAAAATCAAATAAAGCCGTCCGGCTTCAATTACCTGTCTTTCGGCAGAACCATAGAGCACATTGAGCAGAGGTCTGCTGAAAATAACTGTAAAGAGGCCAAGCAAAGCCGCCAGAGAGGTACAAATAAGCACCGATTGCGAGGCTGTATTTCCAGCATCACGAGCTTTACCTGATCCTGTATATTGGGCAATAATCACTGTTGCACCTGTAGCCAGTGCGTTAAACAGACTGATCGCAAGGAAATTTATCTGGTCAACGAGGCTGACGCCAGAAACGGCATAATCGCCTACGTTAGAGACCATCATTGTAGCCAAGAGACCTATTACTGCAGTAATGCTCTGCTCTATTAGAGTTGGCAACAGAAGCTTCTTTATTAGGAAGTTTTCCCTTTCGGGCGAGTATGTTACCATCGCCTATCGCTCCTTATTATCTCTAACGCTATATTACACTTTTTCTGACAAAAAGCAAGGAAAAGTGAAATCAGTTCAGTGGCATTGAAGAATTGTCAGATTACATATATAATAAACGAAGTTATATATATCGATAGGTAAGCCTTACACGGACAGAAAGGTATTATATGCTCATTTTTACTGTAGGAGATGTAGTAGCCGAAGGTGGCATTCGCATTCTGGAGAGAACATTACGTTCTTTTAAAAAGCTTAAAGGTATACACTTTACAATAGTCAATGGAGAAAATGCCGCTGGTATGGGTATTACTGGAGAGCAGGCAGAGAGGATTTTCAATGCGGGAGCCGACGTCATAACCCTTGGGAACCATGCCTTTTCTAAGCGGGAGATGTTAGCTTACGTGGAAGACGAGCGCTATATTCTAAGACCTGAAAACCTCACGCATGTTAATCCCGGAAGGGGATACGGAGTTTTTATAGCCGAAAACGGGAAACAGGTTGGTTTACTGTGCCTTATCGGAAGAGTTTTTATGCAGAAC
>LSQX01112220.1_pt1 | contig 15362 bp, 11 predicted proteins | sample 654561 | NCBI WGS metagenome assembly LSQX01 (sample SAMN04489861, study PRJNA283612) | anaerobic digester metagenome | isolation source: 4 biogas reactors fed with cattle manure at either 37C or 55C with and... | place: Denmark: Kongens Lyngby | collected 2014 | reverse complement strand
CGTTCCTGGTGCCCCGGATGCGGCGCGAATTCGGCGGTTGCGCCGGCAACATCGCCTACAACCTCAAGTTGCTGGGCGGCGATCCGATTCCGATGGCCACCGTCGGCCAGGATTTCGGCCCGTACCGCGAGCACTTCAACGAATGCGAGATCAGTCTTGCCCACGTCAAGGAAATCGCCGACCTGTTCACTGCCCAGGCCTTCATCACCACCGACCTGGACGACAACCAGATCACCGCCTTCCACCCCGGCGCGATGATGCGCAGCTACGAGAACCACGTACGCGACGTGCCCGGCGTGAAGTTCGGCATCGTCGGTCCGGATGGTTACGAGGCGATGCTGCAGAACTCCGAGGAGTTCGCCGAAACCGGCATCCCGTTCATCTTCGATCCCGGCCAGGCCATGCCGCTGTTCAACGGCAAGGAACTGACCCGGATGATCGAACAGGCTACCTACGTCACCGTCAACGATTACGAATCCAGCCTGCTGGAAGAACGCACCGGCCTGTCCAGCGCGCAGATCGCGCAGCGGGTGAAGGCCTACATCATCACGCGCGGCGGCAAGGGCTCGGAAGTGCACACAGACAACGGCAACGGGAAGATGCTGATCCCGGCCGCCAACGCGATCCGCGTGGTCGATCCGACCGGCTGCGGCGACGCCTATCGCGCCGGCCTGATCTACGGCCTGATGCACGATATGGACATGGCCACCGCCGGCCGCATCGCCTCGCTGATGGGCGCGCTCAAGATCGAACACCTGGGCCCGCAGAACCAGCGCTTCGATTACGAGGAATTCGCCGAGCAGTTCAGCCAGCAGTTCGGCTATTCGCTGCGCTGAGGTCCGCAGCACTCAGGCATGGAGTTGCGCCGGCTCGGTCACCAGCCGGTCGGCGCCGGCAGCGCGCAGTTCGTCTTCGCTGCCAAATCCCCACAACACACCGACCGACGCCATGCCGTGATGGCGGGCACCTTCGATATCGAGGTGACGGTCGCCCACCATCACCGCCTCGGCGGGCGTGGCACCGGTGCGGCGCAAGGCCTCAGCCACCAGTTGCGGCTTGTGGCTGCGACTGCCATCGGCGGTGGCGCCGACAATCCCGTCGAACAACCCGCCGAACGGCAGGTGTTCGAGAATACGGCGCGCATGCGGCTCGTTCTTCGCCGTGACCAGGCACAGCCGCGCGCCACCGGCATGCAGCGCGCCGACCGCCTCGGCGATGCCCGGATAAACGCTGTGCTCGCGCCAGCCGATGTCCTCGAAGCGCTCCAGATAAAACGCCACCGCCTGTTCCACCCGCGCCGCATCGCCGAGCAGCGGCGTGAAGCTGGTGCGCAGCGCCGGGCCGATCCAGCTGCGCAGTGCCGCTTCGGGCAGCGGCTCATGCCCGACCCTTTCCAGCGCATGGGCAATGCAGCGCGTGATGCCGATGGCCGAATCGATCAGGGTGCCGTCCAGATCGAGGAAAACCCAGGGTTTCATCCGCCGCGCGCTTCCAGCGCCGCCACCGCCGGCAGGGTCTTGCCTTCGCAGAACTCCAGAAAGGCACCGCCGCCGGTGGAGATGTAGGACATGCCCTCGGCCACATCGTACTTGTCGACCGCCGCCAGGGTGTCGCCACCGCCCGCGATCGAAAACGCCGGCGAGGCCGCGATCGCTTTCGCCAGCGCGCGCGTGCCGCCGCCGAAGGCGTCGAATTCAAACACGCCCACCGGCCCGTTCCACAGCACGGTGCCGGCCTGCGCCACATGACGCGCGTACTGCGCGGCGGTTTCCGGCCCCACGTCCAGGATCATTTCGTTGTCGCCGACCTCATCCAGACCCCGCACCGTGGCTGCGGCGCTGGCGGAAAACTCCGTTGCTACAACAGCATCGACCGGCAGCACGATCCTGTCGCCGTGTTGTTCCAGCAGCTGGCGCGCGGTGCCAAGCAGATCGGCTTCGGCCAGTGACTTGCCGATGCCGTGACCCTTGGCGGCCAGGAAGGTGTTGGCGATGCCGCCGCCGACGATCAGCTGGTCGACCCTGGTCAGCAGGCTGGACAGCAGTTCCAGCTTGGTCGAGACCTTGGAACCGGCCACGATGGCCAGCAGCGGCCGCGCCGGCGCATGCAGCGCGCGCGCCAGCGCATCCAGTTCGGCCATCAGCAGCGGCCCGCCGCAGGCCACCTTTGCGGCGCGGATCACGCCGTGGGTCGAGGCCTGCGCGCGATGCGCGGTACCGAAAGCATCCATCACGAAGACATCGCACAGCGCCGCGTACTTCTGCGCCAGCGCCGGATCATCCTTGGCTTCGCCCGGATTCATCCGGCAGTTTTCCAGCAGCACCAGTTCGCCGGGCGCAACTTCGACACCGTCCAGATAATCGCGCCGCAGCGGCACCGGGCGGCCCAGCAGTTCGGACAGGCGTTGCGCCACCGGCGCCAGCGAATCGGCTTCGCTGAAGCTGCCTTCGGTCGGGCGGCCCAGATGCGACATCACCATCACCGCCGCGCCCTGCTCCAGCGCCAGGCGCAGCGTCGGCAGCGCGGCCAGCAGGCGCTGTTCGGAAGCGACCTTGCCATCGGCGATCGGCACATTCAGATCCTCGCGGATCAGCACCCGCTTGCCGGCAAGGTCCAGATCGGTCATGCGTGGGATCGTCATCGCTGCAACTCCGTGGCGGAAAAACCGCTATTGTCGCCGATTGCCAGAAGGCCGTCATCGCGCCGCGCCTTTGATCCGCATCAATGACAGCCCCGCACGCAGCGGGCACCATGCCAACCATGAGCACGCTTCCGACTTTCGACGACGACCTGTTGCAGCGCTACGACCGCCCAGGCCCGCGCTACACCTCCTACCCGGCCGCGCCGCGCTTCCACGAAGGCTTCGGCGACCGCGACCTGCGCGAGCAGATCGCACGCAGCAACGAGAACCCGGTGCCGAACCGGCTCTCGCTCTACGTGCACGTGCCGTTCTGCGAAAGCCCGTGCTTCTACTGCGGATGCAATCGCATCATCACCCGTGACCACCGCCGCGGTGAGCACTATCTGGAGGTGCTGGATCTGGAGATCGAGCGCATCGGCCCGCTGTTTGACGCCGACCGCGAGACCATCCAGCTGCATCTGGGTGGCGGTACGCCGAACTTCCTCAGCCCGGCGCAGATCGGCCGGCTGCTGGATTCGATGGCGCACCATTTCCGCTACAGCCAATCCGCCGACCGCGATTTCTCGATCGAACTGGACCCGCGCCACGTCACCCCGGACGAAATCGGCCAACTCGCGGCGCTGGGTTTCAACCGTGCCAGCCTCGGGGTGCAGGATTTCGACCCGCTGGTGCAGGAGGCGGTGAACCGCATCCAGGGCGTGGAAATGACGCTGGAGCTGATCGAAGCCTGCCGCGACCACGGCATGCGCTCGGTCAATGTCGACCTGATCTACGGCCTGCCCAAGCAGACCGTCGAAGGCTTCGGCCGCACCCTGGACACCGTGCTCAAGGTGCGCCCCGGGCGGCTGGCGATCTACGGCTACGCGCACCTGCCCGAACTGTTCCGCGCCCAGACCCAGCTCAAGGCCGAAGACCTGCCGACCGCCGCAACCCGGCTTTCACTGCTGCGCCTGGCGATCGAAAAACTCACCGCCGCCGGCTACGAACACATCGGCATGGACCACTTCGCGCTGCCCGACGACGAACTCGCCCGCGCACGCCGCAACGGCAGCCTGCACCGCAATTTCATGGGCTATACCACGCACGCCGACACCGACCTGATCGGCCTGGGCGTCAGCGCGATCAGCCGCATCGGCGACAGCTTCAGCCAGAACCCGCGCGACCTGCCGACCTGGGAAGCACGCCTGCTGCACGAACCGGACGCACTGCCGGTCTGGCGCGGCATGAAACTGGACGCCGACGATCAGCTGCGCGCCGACGTGATCGGACGGCTGATGTGCGTGGGCCATATCGACATCGGCGATATCGAACGCGACCACCGCATCGTCTTCGCCGACTACTTCGCAGACGCACTGGAACGCCTGCAACCACTGCAGGCCGACGGCCTGGTCGACATCGCTCCGGACCACATCCGCGCCACCCCGCGCGGCAACATGATGCTGCGACACCTGGCGATGTGCTTCGACGCCTACCTCCACGACCGCGCCGCCGCCATGGCCCCGGCACGGTTTTCCAAGGCGATTTGATCCAGGCCCGCGCATGAAGCGGCATCAACCCGAGCGAGCAATGCAATGTTTGTCGGAACGCATCCCGCAGGCAGTCGCGAGCAGACCACGCTGTCGCAATCTCCGCGCAATCGCGCCACCCTTCGGGTGCGCTCCTGCCTGATGGCGCCGGGTCAGTCCAGGAACAGATCCGGCAGTGGTTCCAGCGTGGGATCGACCGCGTAGCCGGAGAAGTCGGTGATGCCGGTTTCGCGCAGCACGTCCTCGTCGATCAGGAACTGGCCGGTGAAGCCGCGTGCCGGGCGGGTCAGTACGGCGTGGGCGGCGTCGGCGACGATGTCGGGGGTGCGGCAGCGCGGCACATCGACACCGGGGATCATGTTCAGCGCATCGGTGGCGATGATGGTGCGCGGCCATAGCGCGTTGACCGCGATGCCGCTGTCGGCCAGTTCCGCCGCCAGTCCCAGGGTGACGAAGCTCATGCCCATCTTGGCCAGGGTGTAGCCGGTGTGCGGCGCCCACCATTTGGGATCGAGCGAGGGCGGCGGCGCCAGTGTCAGCACGTGCGGGTTGGCCGCGCGGCGCAGCTGCGGCAGGCATTTCTGCGTGGTCAGGAAGGTGCCGCGCGCGTTGACCTGCTGCATCAGGTCGAAGCGTTTCATCGGGGTGTCTTCGATGCCGGCCAGCCAGATCGCGCTGGCGTTGTTGACCAGGATGTCGATGCCGCCGAAGCGCTCCACCGTGGCGGCGACGGCGGCTTCGACATTGGCTTCGTCGCGGATGTCGCATTGCAGCGCCAAGGCCTTGCCGCCGGCCGCTTCCACTTCGGCGGCAGCAGTGTGGATGGTGCCGGGCAGCTTGGGATTGGGCACTGCGGACTTGGCCGCGATCACGATGTTGGCGCCGTCGCGTGCAGCGCGCAGCGCGATCGCCAAGCCGATGCCGCGCGAGGCGCCGGTGATGAACAGGGTCTTGCCGTGCAGGGAGCTCATGGTCGTTGTCGCAGGAAAACCAGGGTGGCCGACACTATAGTCCCAGCCACGACCATGGTGCGAAGGTGGCGCGTTGCCGATGCCTGCGGCGGCCACTTCGACAGCCGCAGTAAATCCCACGGCAATCCGTGCCTCCTATAATTCGCCGATGAATTCCCAGACCCTGGAAAACCTGGTCGCCTGGATCGGCCAACACCCGATCCTGGCCGGCATCGTGATCTTCCTGATTGCGTTCTGCGATGCGGTGGTGATCCTGGGCTTTCTGGTACCGGCGATTCCGCTGTTGTTCGCGATCGGGGCGCTGATCGGGCTGGGTTCGATCGATGGTCCGTACGCCATTGTCTGCGCCGGTCTGGGCGCCTTCTGCGGGGATGGGCTGAGCTATCTGCTGGGCCGCTATTACGGCGACAGCTTGCGCCGTATCTGGCCGTTCTCGCGCCATCCGGAATGGCTGTCGCAGGGCGAAGCGGCATTCCGCCGCCATGGGCTGAAGAGCATCCTGATCGCGCGTTATGTCGGCGCGATCCGACCGCTGGTGCCGGCGATCGCCGGCATGGTGCAGATGCCGGCCCGGCTGTACGTGCCGCCGAGCCTGCTGGCGGGCATGAGCTGGGGTGCGGTGTTCCTGATCCCGGGCTGGATCTTCGGCGCTTCGCTCGATCTGTTCGCCGCCGTCGCCGGACGTCTGGCGATCGTGGTGGGCGTGCTTCTGGCGCTGCTGGCGCTGATCTATTTCACCGTGCACACCACCTACCGCGCGCTGGCGCCGCGCACCGCGTTGTTCCTGTCGCGGCTGCTGCGCTGGTCGGTGCGGCATCCGGTGCTGGGGCGTTTTGCCGAGGCGCTGATTGATCCACGGCGGCGCGAATCGCCGTCGCTGCTGGTGATGGCGATCCTGCTGATCTTCGGCGGCTGGGCGCTGTTCACGGTGCTGCTGATGACCGCCGGCAACAGCGACTCGCCCGGTCTGGACCTGCATGTGCACCATCTGATGTTCGGTCTGCGCACGCCGTTGGCCGATCACTGGATGGCGACGCTGGCGGCATTGGGCGATTGGCAGGTGTTGCTGCCCTCGGCGCTGGTGGTGCTGGGCTGGCTGTGCTGGCGCCGGCGCTGGGTGGCGGCCGGGCACTGGATCGGCGCGGCCGGTTTCGGCGTGGTGCTGGTCTGGGTGCTGGATGCGCTGATCCAGGTGCCGCGTCCGCCGGCGGCGATGGCGGCGGCGGGTTTCGATTTCCCGTCGGTGCAGGTCACGATGGCGACGATCATCTATGGCTTCTTCGCGGTGCTGATCGCGCGCGAATTGCCGGGCCGGCGCCGCGCCTGGCCGTACGGCGTGGCAGCAGTGCTGGTCGGCACGCTGGCCTTCGCGCGCCTGTATTTGGGTGCGCACTGGCTGACCGATGTACTCGGCGGCGTGTTCCTGGGCATCGTCTGGATCGCGGTGCTGGGGCTGGCCTATCGCCGCCGGGTGACGCGCTCGTTCTGGATGCGGCCGATGTCGCTGCTGTTCTACCTGAGCGTGCTGGGCTTCGGCCTGTGGCACGGCAGCCGCAGCGCCGATGAAACACTGGCGCGCTTCGAGCCGCCGCAGATCCGCACCACGGTGGCCGCCGACGACTGGTGGCAGCGCGGCTGGCAGGAATTGCCGGCGCGCCGCAACGAGTTCCTGTCCGAACGCGCCTGGCCGCTGAATCTGCAATACGCCGGCGACATCACGACGCTGCGTGATCAGCTGATCGACGCCGGCTGGGAACCCGGCCCGCCCGCCGGGCCCGACACCCTGCTGGCGATTCTGGACAAGCACGCCACGCCGGAAACCCTGCCGGTGCTGCCGGCCTCGCACAACGGCCACGGCGATGCGCTACTGCTGTCGTATCCCGGCCCGAGCCCGGACACCCGGCTGGTGCTGCATCTGTGGTTCGCGCCACTGGCGCTGGCACCGGATGACACACCGGTCTGGCAGGGCACCGCGACGCTGTTGCAGTTCGGGCAGGAGCTGTCGCTGTTCCGCCTGTGGCGGGTGCAGCCGGACAGCGAACCGGCGCTGGCGCAGCTTGAACGCGCGCTGCCACAGATGGCACAGCAACGGGTGCAGCGCAGCGGCGAAGAAAACGGATCGGTACTGCTGTTGCGCGGGCACTGAACCCGCCGCTGCGCAGGCCCTAGCCCAGCAATGCCCTCAGCTGCGGCAACGCGGCCTCCACCCAGCGCGCATACATCGCGGCCGATGGGTGCAGGCCGTCTTCGGCCAGCATGTCGGGCTCGCCGCCGCGCTCGCGGCTGGTCGGGGTGATGTCGATAAACAGCACGTCGTGTCCATCGCAGATGGTCCGGGCGGCACCGTTGAAGGCGTCGATCTGCGCCGCGATCGTGCCGCGCTCGCGCCCCTGCGCGAATGGGGTCACGCCCCAGTCCGGAATCGACAGCACGAACACGCGCCCGGCATCGCCACCGGCCAGCCCGATCGCACGGCGCAGCAGCTGCCCGAACTGTTCACGGTATTCGTCCAGCGGACGGCCGCGGTACTGGTTGTTGACGCCGATCAGCAGTGAAACCAGATCCCACCGGCCCAGCGGTTCGGCCGCATCCATCGCGGCGGCCAGTTCGTCGGTGGTCCAGCCGGTGGTGGCGATGATGCGCGGCGGCGCCAGCGCGATGCCTTCGGCGCGCAATGCGGCCGCCAGTTGCAACGGCCAGCGCCCGGTTTCGGGCACGCCCTCACCGATGCTGTAGCTGTCACCCAGCGCCAGATAGCGCCGCTGCGGCTCAGGCATGGGCCGCATGGCGGGCAATGGCCGGCTGCCGCGACCAGCGTTCCAGCGCGGTTTCGATATGCCCGAAGACCTCGCGGATCTGCTCAGGCTGCGGCAGCAGCGTGACGCGGAAGTGGTTGCGGTAACGCACGTTGAAGCTGGAGCCGGGCACGATCAGCACGCCCTCGTGGGTCAGCAGATCAAGCGCGAAATGGTGGTCGTCGAAATCCGGCAGATCGCCGGTGTCGATGCCGGGGAAGGCGTACAGCGCGCCCTGCGGCGCCACCAAAGACAGGCGCTGGCTGGCATCGCAGGCCTCGATCACGGCGCGACGCGCTTCGTACAGCCGGCCGCCGGGCGAGGTCAGTTCGCTGATCGTGTCCGGCCCGGTCAATGCCGCCAGTGCAGCCCACTGGCCGGGCACGTTCGCACACAGGCGCAGCGCACCCAGCAGGTCCAGCGCGTGGTGAAAATCGCCGCCCCGGATAGGATCGCCGGAAAGCACCGCCCAGCCAACGCGGTAGCCGCAGGCGCGGTGCACCTTGGACAGCCCGCAGAAGGTCAGGCACGGGACATCACCGGCCAGTGGCGCCAGCGGCACGTACTGGGCGCCGTCGTAGGTGATTTCGTCGTAGATCTCATCGACCAGCAGCAGCAGGCGATGGCGTTCGGCGATTTCGACCAGCTGTTGCAGGGTCTGCTGCGAATACATCGCGCCGGTCGGGTTGTTCGGGTTGATCAGCACCAGCGCACGGGTGCGCGGCGTGATCAGCGCTTCGATCTGCTCCGGGTCCGGCTGGAAGTCGCTTTCCGGCTTGCAGTCGTAATACACCGGCACGCCGTCGTTGAGGATCGTGGCGGCGCTCCAGAGCGGATAGTCCGGGCTGGGAAGCAGCACTTCGTCGCCCGGATTCAGCAGTGCGCGCAAGGCCATGTCGATCAGCTCGGACACACCGTTGCCCATGAACACATGCGCCGGCGTGACGCCACGCGCACCACGCGCCACATGCCGGGCCGCGATCACCTCGCGCAGCGGCAGCAGGCCCTGCTGGTGGCAGTACGGATCGCTTTCGCCGATGTGTTCGGCGATGGCCTGCTGCAGGTGTTGGGGCGCGCGGAAGCCGAAGGCGCCCGGATTGCCGATATGCAGCTTGACCAGCTTGCGCCCCTGCGCCTCCATGTCGCGCGCTCGCCGCGCCAGCTCGCCACGGATCTCATAACGGACCTGGGACAGACGCTGGCGGGTGGCGATGGTGCGGGAAACGGACATGGCGGGGACCGGGATGAGGAAAGGCTGGATCGGAGTCTGGAGCCAGATTATCGGAAAATCCGGCCGTGGTTCGGGCAATTTGCGGGCAATGGCAGCGCCTCGCGCAGCGCTTTCGGCAGCTGGCGCAAGGCTATCCGTGCGCACGATAGGCCGCCGCTTGCCGCAGTGCAACAAGACCATGGCCGCAGCGGCCCGGTTACCCTGTGCGGCCCCCAGCCCTGCAGCGGAGATCGGCATGAGCGTTTCAATCACCCCCGAGGATGTCGTTGGTTTCTGGCGCGAGGCCGGTGCGGAAAAATGGTTCGCCCGCGATGCCGGTTTCGACGAGCTGTTCCGCGAGCGGTTCCTCGCCGCCCATATGGCCGCCGCGCGGCGCGAACTTGACCACTGGATGGACAGCGCCGAGGGCGCATTGGCGCTGATGGTGCTGCTCGACCAGTTCCCGCGCAACGCCTTCCGCGGCACCGCGCACATGTTCGCCACCGATGCGCTGGCGCTGGCCTTTGCGCAGCAAGCGCTGGAGGCGGGCTTCGACCGGGAAACGCCGGAGGCGCTGCGCCTGTTCCTCTACCTGCCGTTCGAGCACAGCGAAGTGCTGGCCGACCAGCGCCGCGCGGTGGAACTATGCGAACCGCTGGGCGCGCCGTTCGACGAATACGCGCGCATCCATCTGGAGGTGATCGAGCGCTTCGGCCGCTTCCCGCACCGCAATGCCGCATTCGGCCGCAACACCACGGCGCAGGAACAGGCCTTCCTCGATGGCGGCGGATTTTCCGGCTGAAGCAACACTTTCAAGTAACAAGTAGCCCGGGTAAGGCGCAGCCGCACCCGGGGTCGGGTTCATCAGGAAAGCCACACCCGGGTGCGCTTCGCTTACCCGGGCTAAACGCTCCATCCAGCGATGTCAGTGCGCTGCCGAGGGTTTGGGCAGCAGCGGCCGGCGCCGTACCTGGCGGGTGTCTTCGGACGCGGACAGTTCCTCGAACAAAAGATCCGGCACCAGATAACCGGATGGCTGATCAGCCACGCCGCGCTGCGAGAACAGGCCGATACGCGCGCCCGCCAACCCGGTCTCACGCACCACCAGCGACGGCGTGTCTCCGATGGCCGCCAGGCTGCGGAACTCGCGGCTGCCGACATCAGCCAGCAGCAGGCCGCGCACCGGTTCACGCCGCCCGTCGTGCCAGAGCTTGTTGATCCGCACCGGACGCGGCAGCGCCTGCTCGGAGCCGGTCAGATAGATCGTGAAACTGGTCTGGCTGAGGCGGCGTTCGATCATGTCATCGGCGAAACGCTCCACTTCCAGCGCGAAAGGCTGGTCGGCATCGGCCAACAGGACCGCGATCTCGGCCTGCATGCCGGCCTCGTCCACGCCATCGCGGGCTTGCAGGATCAGCGTGGAGACAGCGGCGAAGCTGCCGCGCAGGTTGCCGGGCGATACATCGCGCGCCACGGCCGGGCTGCGGCTGGACAACAGCGTCCTCAGCCGACCGTCCTCGACCAGGGTCTTGCGCTGCGTGGCCACGCCCTGGCTGTCGAACCCCGCCGCCGACACCACCGGCTGGCCCTGCCAGTCGCGCAGGGTCGGATCATCGAACAGATCCACGCCGGCCGGCAGCACCCGCGCCCCCAGGCGCCGGGCGAAACCGGCGCCCTGCTCCACCAGCTGATCGATGAAGTTCTGCATCGGTGGATCGGCCGCGTAGTGGCGCGGCAACGGTGCCAGGCGGTTGGCGAAGCGTTCGGCCAGCAACTGGCCGGCGGCCTCGCCACGGAACAGCACCGGCCCGGTGAATTCGTCCAGTGCCTCGACATGGCGCAGCGCGGTCAGGCGTTCGCCCAGTTCGCGCGCCTGCGCCTGCAGGCCGGTGGCATCCGGCAAACCGGCGACCTGGTGGGCGTGGAAATGGCGGTAATCCATCAGCGGTTCGCCATCCACTGCGCGCGTGGCTGCCGCCATGCCCAGGGTTGCCTTCGGCTGGCGCCGCCAGGTGGCCGTGCCTTCGTTGTTGACGTACCAGACCTGGGTTTCACCGGCATCCAGCCAGACCATCGATTGCTCCAGTTCCGGCTGCGCCGCCAGCACCGTGGCGGCGGCACGCAGGCGCTGCGCGGCCTCGTCCGGATCCAGCAGGGCTTCGCCCTGGTCCTCGTGCTGTACCAGTGCCGGCACCGGCAGCAGATCAGGCAGATCCTCGCCGGCTTCGCGGGCGCTGGCGGCGGCCTGGCGTGCGGCCAGATCTTCCAGCGCGCGTTTGTAGGCGGCATCGGTGGCGATCCAGATGCGGCGGCGCAGGGCATCGTAGTTGTCTTCCAGCGGCAATGCGGCGCTGCCGTCCTGCGCCAGCCCGTTGCCGCGCGAGGAAACGCCCATCCGCACCACGCGCGAGGAATCGGCCTGCGGCGAACCCACCCGTACTTCCACATTGAGCTTGCGCTGATGGTGCTGGCGGATACTGCCCAGCGCATCGCCGCGCGCCTCCATTCCCAGCGAACGGGTCTGCGCGACCTCGTAGGCGATGAAGTACGGCGCAGCCTGATCGCCGAGGCGCAATTGCGCCATCGCGCGCGCCATTTCATCGTTCAGGGCGCGCATCAGCACATCGTCCTGCGGGCTGTTGCCCGATTGCGCCACGGCCAGCGGCACGATCAGCGCCAGGGAGGCGGCCAAAGCCATCCGGGCAAGCATCGTCATCATGTTCATGCGCCTGTCTCCGGTGCCGGCAGCAGCGGCGGTCGGTCCTGCGATCTGGGTTTGCGCTGCACTTCCACCCGCCGCAGCAGGATCGAAGGCGCCACCGTGGACGTGGGCACCATGCCGGATTCGGCGCCGCACCAGCCGTGGAAGATCTGCGCGTCGTCGGCGGCCGCTTCCACTTCGGCGAACAGCGTCAGCGGCGTGCCGATCAGGTCCACGCCGCGCACCAGTTCCTCGCGCCCGTCCGGATAGACGCGGTAGACCATTTCCGGGTTGATCTTGAAGCTGCTGATGTCGGCGCGCCCAACCATGGTGTAACCGCCGGCATCGATGCTGCGGATCAACAGGCCCCAGGACTTGCCCTGCGCGTTGACCTGTTCCAGCAGGCGCTGCTTGAGGTCTTCGCGGCTGAGCGCGCCCTGCTGGCTGACCAGCAGGTTCGACTGGCGCGCCACCGGGCGGTAGCCAGCGGCTGCGCGACCGTGGCCATTGGACTGCGGGAAACCGTCGATCGGCCGGCGCGACAGCAGAAACCCGCGCAGGATGCCGTCATCGACCACGTCCACCGCCTGCGCCGCGATGCCCTCGGCATCGACCGCGTAACCGCCGTACAACGCCTGCCCTTGGAACTGCGCCCGGGTGGGATCAAAACTCACCCGGAAGCCTTCCGGCAGCACGCGCTCGCCGAGCTTGTTCTTGAAGGTCTGCTGGTCTTCCTCGCGCCGCAACCGGTCACCTTCCACCCGGTGCCCGAGCACTTCGTGGAAGAACACGCCGGCGGCCTCGCCTTCGATGATCGCCGGGCCCTCGTAAGCGGTCGCCAATGGCGCCTCGCGCAGCGCGAACAGTTCGCCCAGCAGCCCGTCGACAGCCGCATCCAGCGCCGCCGCATCCGGCAATTCGCCCGGATCGCGCACCAGGAAACGGCGCGAACGCACCAGCTCCATACCGTCCTCCGCCTTGACGATGGCGGACACATCGAGCCTGTAGACCGGCGCGGCGGTACGCACCTGGCCGCCATCGCTGGTGACCAGCCGCATCACCGTGTCTTCGGCATGGAGCGAAATGTTGGAACCGAGCACGCGCGGGTCCGCACCCAAGCGGGCGCTGGCGGTTTTCAGGCGCGAACTCCACAGCATGCGGTCCAGCGTCAGCGGTTGCACGGCTTCCAGCACATGGGTCGGCGTATCGCGGCTGAAGCTGTCCGAGTCGTCCTCCTCATCCACCTTCACCGCGACATTGGCGCGCACCTTGGCGATCTCTTCCACCGCTTGCCAGTAGGCCGCGTCGGTGGCTTTCCAGAGCTGGTCACGCAGCAGTGTCTGATCCTGGCTCAACGCCAGGCGCGTGCTGTTGAAGCCGGTCAGGAAGCCGAAATCAAAACCGTCGGTGCGGATCGGATGGGTGCTGTCGCGCCGATGATCGCCGGTGCGCAATTCCACGTTCAGCGTGCGCGACAGGTCATCGCCGGCCTCACGCAGGCTGCCGGCCTCGGCCACCAGCCGCAGGTGACGATTGTCGAACAGGCGGTAGGCAAGGAAATAAGCCGGCTCAGCCGCAGAGAAATAGGTGCCGCGCGAGCGTTCCAGCTCCGCGCCCATGGCTTCGAGCACCGGATCGACGGCATCGGCGGCGATGCTGCGCGCACCCAGCGCGTCGTAGTCCACCTGCACCTCGGCCAGCGGCACACCGTTGCCGGGCGCGGAAGAAACGGCGACTGGCGTGGCGCTGGATGCGGCGCCATCGCCCTGGCTTTCACCGCCGCCGCAGGCCGCCAGCAACAGGCACAGGCCCACCGGATACCACATCGACAGCCAGGCGCGCCGTGGCGCGAAAACTCGTAGCAGCATTGAGACATCCCCATGGGTGAGTGCCGATCTGTGAGCGCGAAGTCGGCACGTTGGTTCCCGGCAATATGCCAGCCTCCCGCCCCACGACTGCTCTGCCCACCAGGCTACTGGAATCCCGTTTCCCTTCGTGAGACGAGCAAGGGTTCGGACAGAGCATGATGGATGAACCGGCAAAAAACTTGTTGCGGCCGAAGCTTCAGACGGAATCCCGGGTGCGCTGCGCTTGCCCGGGCTACGTGCCGGGGTGAAGGGGATTTTCACGATAGCGTCGAGCAAAAGCACTCGCGCCTGCGGCGCTCGCCCCCTCTCCCTGACCCTCTCCCCCCGCCAGCGGGGGAGAGGGAACAACATTTACAACTTCTTACCCCCACATGCGACGTAGGGAGGACAGCATTTACAGCGCCTTGCCCCCGAATGCGACGGAGGGGAACACCACTTACAGCGCCTTGGCCGCTTCCACCACACGCTCCACCGTGATGCCGAAGTGCTGGTACAGCGCATCGGCCGGGGCCGAGGCGCCGAAGCTGTCGATGCCGATGACCGCGCCTTCCAGCCCGACGTACTTGCGCCAGTAGTCGGTGACGCCGGCCTCCACCGCCACGCGCTTGCGGCACCAGGACGGCAGCACGCCTTCGCGCCATTCCAGCGGCTGGGCATCGAACACGTTGGTATTGGGCATCGACACCACGCGCGCCTTGATGCCCTGTGCATCGAGCCGGCGCGCGGCCTCCATCGCCAGTTCCACTTCCGAACCGGTGGCGATCAGGATCAGGTCGAAGCGCGCTTCAGGCGGATCCAGCAGCACGTAGCCGCCGCGCGCGATGTCGGCCACCTGCTCCGGCGTGCGCTGCTGGTGGGCGAGATTCTGGCGGCTGAAGACCAGCACGCTGGGGCCGTCATTGCGCTGGATCGCGGCCTTCCATGCAACCGCACTTTCGACCGCATCGGCCGGGCGCCAGACCGAGTTGTTCGGGATGTAGCGCAGGCTGGCCAGATGCTCGACCGGCTGGTGCGTCGGGCCGTCCTCGCCCAGACCGATGGAGTCGTGGGTGAAGACGTGAATCGCACGCGCCGGGATCAGCGCGCTCATACGCAGCGCGTTGCGCGAGTAGTCGGAGAACACCAGGAAAGTGGCGTCATACGGCACGAAGCCGCCATGCAGCGCCAGACCGTTGGCGATGGCGCTCATGCCGAATTCGCGCACGCCGTAATAGACGTAATTGGCATCCGGATCATCGCCGGCCACGCTCTTGCTGCCTGACCACAGCGTCAGGTTGGAACCGGCCAAGTCGGCCGAGCCGCCGATCAGTTCCGGCAGCAGCGGCGCGAAGGCTTCGATCGCCATCTGCGATGCCTTGCGCGAGGCCACGACCGGGCCTTCGGCCTGCAAGCGCGCGATGTAGGCATCGGCCTGCGCGGCGAATTCTTCCGGCAGACTGCCAGCCATGCGGCGCGAGAACTCGGCCGCCAGTTCCGGATACTCGGCTGCGTAGGTCTGGAATGCCGCATTCCACGCCGCTTCGCGGGCCTGGCCGGTGGCGCGCGCGTCCCAGCCGTCTCGGATGTCCTGCGGAATCTCGAACGGGCCATGCGGCCAGTCGAGCGCCTGGCGCGTGGCGGCCAGTTCGTCCTTGCCCAGCGGCGCGCCGT
>LSQX01260069.1_pt1 | contig 15365 bp, 18 predicted proteins | sample 654561 | NCBI WGS metagenome assembly LSQX01 (sample SAMN04489861, study PRJNA283612) | anaerobic digester metagenome | isolation source: 4 biogas reactors fed with cattle manure at either 37C or 55C with and... | place: Denmark: Kongens Lyngby | collected 2014 | reverse complement strand
GGCAATAAAACTTGCAATTAACCAAGCAGGCAGGGAGGGTGAAAGAACTTGACATCACCCGGGCTTAATGCTATCGTTATGCTGTAAATGGCAACAGGGAGAATACATATCTCCGAGTTTGTTAACCTAAAGTATTTGCTATGGTTGCAAACCGTTAGGGGTATGCGGGAAACGGCATACCCTCCCGTTGGAAAGGAGTGATGAAGTATAATATGTTTATTGCCGCCTTTCCAACAGAAACGGCGGTTGTTTTTTTATCGCAGGATGAAACAAGGCGGGCGAATAATTACAGTTGCTGTTTTCTGCCTGCTGGCGTTTTTCCTGCCTTCCTGCAGGGCGGACAGGCTTCCTGGCTTTGTCGCAGGGCAGCTGGCTGCAGGTGAAAAAGCGGTGAGAATTAAGCACCTGGAGCGCGCTGATGTTCCTGCAGTATATGTTTTGTCCGATAGCGGGAACACACCGGTAAAAATGCTGCTTGTCTGTGAAACAGAGGGTTACAATGATTTGATCCGCTTATGTGTTGCGCTTGATTTGCAGGAACAGAAAATCTTGTCTGTCAGCATCCTGGAGCACCAGGAAAGTGACAATTACGGTGCTTATGCTGCAGAAGAGTGGTTCCTGGCACGTTTCGCCGGCAAACCTGCGGCAAAAGACCTGCAGGTTGTGAAAATGGCAGCAAAAAACCGGGAAGATATTGTGGCTGTAACCGGGGCGACAGTTACCAGTGCGGCTGTCGTCAGCGGTGTCAATAGAGCACTGGCAGTTTGCAGAGAATATGGGAGAGGGGAGTAAAGTGAAAAAAACAATACTGCTAGCGATGGTTCTGGTGGCTGTGCTGCTTCTGGCAGGATGCACCGGCAGCCAGAACGGGCCAAAGCAAAATGAAGAGGCACCGGCGGGAACAGATACTGATGCCATTACACTGGCCGGGGAAGATATTGGGGAAGTTACTGTCTTGGTGTCAGAGATGAAAAAAATGCCTGCTGTTACCAAGGATGTTATATCCGTAAATTCATCCGGAAAGGAAACCCCCTATACAGTTAAAGGCGTTTTGTTTGACGACGTGCTGGCAACTGTGGGCAAAAAACAGCAGGAACTCTGGGCAGTGCGGTTTGTGGCCGGCGACGGGTATATGATCGAGGTCCCGCATGAATTCCTGGCAGCAAGAGATGTGATCCTGGCATATGAGATAGACGGAGAACCGCTGCATGAACGGACAAGGCCAATACGAGCGATAATTCCCGAAGAACGGTCCATGTACTGGGTTCGCAACCTGGTGCGGCTCGAACTGCTTGAGGCCAGGGCCGCAGTGCCCGTTGAAAAGCTGTTTATGCTTGACAGCGCTGTTGCAACCATGCAGTTGCATGATTATACTTACTATGAAGCACTGGACAAAGCTGTAGCTGCAAGCGACCTGTTTGATGGAATTGCGGAAGAGGATACAATCAGCATGAAGTCCTCGGACGGGCTGGAGAAGAACGAAAAAGGTGAAGTATTTGCTTCCGGTTATCTGAAGGTAACCGGGGAGGAAGTACCGGCGTTTGTTTCGCCCGACCTGCCCAAGGGCATGTATGTGAAAGATATTCTCTGGCTGGCCAAAGAACAGACATGCTATTTTTCCGTGGCGGAAGGGCTGGGCTATTTTACCCTTGTGCAGAAGGATGACCAGGAAGGCATCGCCTTAAGTGAAGTGTTGGCTGAAGTGGGGATGGCTGACAGCCCGGTCTATCTTTTTACAGCCACCGACGGTTATAGTGTGGAAATTGCGCGGGCAGACATAGAGAAAGGCGTACTTTACCTGCATGACAGCGGGGAGCCTGCAGTATACTTTGAAGGTTTGCCCAAAAATACAAAGATCAAAGGGCTGCTTTCCATAGAGACTAAAAAAGATTAAGGAGGAGGAACGGACATGAAAAAAACAGCACTTTTACTTGTTTTGCTGTTGCTTGCCGCGGCGGTATATGGGTGTGGCGGCAAGTCGGAAACAGAAAATGCCGAGGTCAAGTGGAGTATTACCGTGGAGGGCATGGGGGACAGCCCGGTTAGTTTTACCAATGTTGATGCAGCCAAGCTGGAGATGAAAAAAGTGGAAGCTACCAAAAAGAAAAAAGACGGCACGGAAGTGACAGAGACCTGGGAAGGTGTTGCCCTGAAAGATGTACTGAAAGCTTTAGGTGTAACTGATTTCCAAAGCGTAGTCATGGAAGCGGCGGACGGCTACGCCCAGGAGTATAGTAAGGAAATTGTGGAGCGGGATGGGACCATTCTGGGACTGAAAGTGGACGGAAAAGAACTGGACGAGGAAAAAGGGCCTGTCCAGGCAGTTCCGGAAGGAGAGCCTGGCAGTATGTATATAAAAAACCTTGCCAAAATCATTGTGCAATAACTGCGTAAACCATGGTGAAAAAATTTTTTTCGCGGTTTTCTACCTTTGAACTGATTTTACTGGCACTGATGGCCTGCCTGGGTATAGCAACAAAACCGATTATTGTGCCGCTCACACATATTATTACCGGCCCCCTGTTTATCCCGGGAGGCGTTATTGCCGGCGGCTTTTATATGATGTGGATAGTCATGGGGGTGGCACTAGTCCAGAAGTACGGTGCTGCCTCCATTATTGCCGCAGTTCAGGCGGTTGTGGTAATGGCACTGGGCATTTACGGCACACACGGCTTTTTAAGCCTTTTTACCTATATACTGCCGGGGCTGGCCGTTGATCTTGTGCTCTTGCTTTCACGCCACCGGGGCTGCTGCCTTGGTTGCTGTTTTGCTGCCGGGATTGCAGCCAATGCCAGCGGTACAGTACTTGTTAATCTTGTTTTTTTCAGGCTGCCGCTGATACCATTGCTTTTAAGCGTATCCAGCGCCGCCCTTTCCGGGGGGCTGGGCGGGATTATTGCTTACAGTGTGACCAAGCCGCTGCGCGGCTTGGGCGGCCTGTTGCACAGGAGAGGATAATAGTGCGGAAAAAAGCGGTTTGTGGAGCTATTGTCGTTTTTCTTGCCGGTGTAATACTGGGTTTGTGGGCAGACAGGGTGCTTCCCCTGTCTGTCTTTGTCGGTAAAACTGCCGGCTTTGTTCCTGCGTGCAGGGTTGGCGGTGATGTGGCGGCGCCTTTTTTGCTGACAGACCCGGATGAGCTGCCAAAAGAGAAATTTACGGCAAAAGAGAAAAGACTGCAGGGTACTCCCCTTGCCGATATTGTTGCCCAGGCACAGCCTGTTGCAGAAGTTTTTGAGGTGCTGCTCCTTGGCAGCGACGGGATGGCTGCCGTGCTGGACGGGAGCACGCTTGCGGGCAGCTATCTGCTGTTTTCACCGGCAAACGGTTGGGAAGCGGTTAATCGTTATCATCCGGCAAGCAGCAATGTGAAAAGAATTGCGGAGATTATTGTCATGGCAGAAAATGCTCCGCCGGAGACCGGCGTTAATATTGTAAGCCAGGAGGCAAACTTGCTGCAGCTCACCCCGGGCGGCGTGTACAAGGGAAGCATGCCTGTTGTGCCTTATTTTGAAGGCGCTTCAACCGCAAGCCATGACGGGAAGCAATACGGGACGTCCGTTTATACTTACAGGAGGCTTTTCCCCCTTTCCGCTTTGCTGCCGCCGGAATCCGGCAAAAGGCTCCTTGCCATGGGACGGCAGGGTGCATATGCCGATATTTCGGCCGACGGCTGGCTGGAACTGAAGGACAATGTTTTTCATTATCTCCCGCCCGACAGGGAAGGCGGGATCGCAGATGTGGCCGGGATTGTCGTAGACCCGCCTGCAGCCAGCATTATGGACCTGTATCCGGACACGGAACATTACTTGCGCTCGGGGCGGGTGATGGTGCTTTACCTTGACGGTTTCGGCTACCACCAGTATCTGCATGCCGTAAATACCGGCTATGCGCCTTTTTTGGCGGAACTGCCGCCGGCTGTCAGGGCGCTCACCGTTTACCAGCCTGTGACCAATGCAGGTTTTGCCGCCATGATTACCGGCAGGCCGCCGGAGGAAAACGGCGTCTGGTCCCGGGAGCAGATGGACCTGCTTGTGCCTTCCATTTTTGCCCTGGCTGAAAACAGCGGGAAAAAGGCGGCACTTATTGAAGGCAACATCAAAATTTTGAACACGGAAGTGGAGCCCATGCTTAATCCTGATGTGAACGGTGACGGTTCCACCGATGATGAAATCATGGCCCGGGCGGTCGCCTGTCTTGACCAAGGATACGATTTGCTCTTTGTCCATTTCCACAGCATCGATGATGCAGGACATACTTACGGCGATCTCAGCCCGGAGACGCTGCGGCAGATCCAGGCTGTTGACGGCTATGTCAGAGAGCTGGTGGCAGGCTGGGAAGGTACAGTTATAATTCTGGCCGACCACGGAATGCATAATGCAGCATCAGCCGGGAGTCACGGTGTATTTTGCTATGAAGATCTGTTTGTCCCTTACATTATTGCAAAAGGGGGAAAAAATGGGTGAAAAAAGTCTGGATAGTTGTTGCCATTCTCGTGGTCGTGGTGGCAGTTACGGCCATGCTGAACCGGGAAAGACTGAAAGAAAAAATAGCCGGCCAGGAAAATGCCATTCTTTACCTGGTGGCGGACGGGACAGAATACGAAATTACTTTTGCTGATGTTTCGGAACTGGAGGCAAAGGAGTTTCCCGCTGTCCTGAAAAGCAGCGGCAAGCCGCCTGTAGATACTTCCTATACCGGGGTGCAGTTGAAGGACCTGCTGGCCAAGGCAGGGATAAACACGGAAGGGAAAAGCCAGGTGGTAACCAAAGCAGCGGACGGGTATACAGTGGCCCTGACGCTGGAGGAAGTGCTGCAGGAAGACAATGTTTATATTTGTTACAAAAGGGACGGCAAGCCGTTGGGGACCAGGGAGGAAGGAGGATCCGGGCCTTATCAGCTGGTAATCAGGAAAGACGAGTTCGGACAGCGCTGGAATAAATACTTGCTGGAGATTGAAGTGCAGTGAGTGCTCTCATCGCAGCAAAAGATCTTTCCTTTCGTTATGACAAGTCTGAGCGCCTGCTTTTGGACCGTGTCAACCTGGCGGTGAATGCCGGGGAAGCAGTGGCTGTGGTCGGTTTGAGCGGCGTGGGCAAAAGTACGCTATGTTACTGTTTAAGCGGCATTATTCCCCATGTTTACCAGGGGGAGCTTGAGGGCGAGGTCTTTTTGGACGGGATGCCGGTAAAAGCAATGCCCCTGCCGCAGATTGCCACCAAGCTGGGCATTGTGTTCCAAAACCCCGACCACCAGCTTTTTTCCTTTACTGTGGAGGACGAGCTGGCTTTCGGACCGGAAAACCTGTGCCTGCCCAGGGAGGAAATTGACGCCCGGGTTACATCAGCCCTGGAAAAAGTGGGTCTTGCGCACCTGCGCCTGGCCAACCCGCAGCAACTCTCCGGCGGTCAAAGGCAGTTGGTTGCGCTGGCTGCTGTCCTCTGCCTTCAGCCGTCTGTCCTGATTTTTGATGAAGCCATGTCCCAGCTGGACAGTGATGGCAAAAAGCGGATCAAGGAAATGATTTTGAAGCTGAAAGCTGAAGGCAAAGCCATCGTCATGATAGAACATGAACCGGAAAACCTGGATGTTGCCGACCGTGTACTTTTACTTGCGGGAGGAAAACTTGTCCCGTTTGCCGGGATACTGCCGGAAGCAACGGAGGGCTGACCTGTGATTGAGATGAGTCATGTCAGTTTTCGCTATGGCAGGGGAGACTGGGTCTTCAGGGGCCTGTCCCTGGCTGTGGAAAAGCATCGCTGTACTTTTCTTGTCGGGCGCAACGGCAGCGGCAAAACAACGCTGGGAAAACTGATGGCAGGCATTTTAAAACCTGTTTCCGGAACCGTCCTGGTAGACGGCCTGGATACCAGGCAGGCGGAACTTTACCAGATTGGTGCACGTGTCGGCTATCTTTTCCAGGAACCGGAGCGGCAGCTTTTTGCTCCCACCGTGTGGGAAGAGCTTACTTTTGTGCTGGATTTGTTTGGGATTGAAAAAAAGCTGCAGGAAGAGCGGGCGGAAATGCTCCTCAAACAGTTTCACCTGCAAAAAGTAAAGAACAGTTTTACCTACCAGTTAAGCCGGGGGGAAAAGCAGCGACTCGCCCTGGCAGCTGTTATGATCAATAATCCCGCCTTTTTAATCCTGGATGAACCGACAACGGGGCTGGACCCGCGCCGCAGGGAGGCACTTGCAGAAATACTGGAAGAGTGCAAGGCACAGGGTATAGGCATGGTTGTTATCAGCCATGACAGAAAATTTACAGAAAGGCTTGCCGACCGGATCATTACTCTCAGCGACGGGGGGATAACGGATGGGCACTAGAACGTCTCTCGACCCGAGGACAAAGCTTTATCTGGTTCTCTGCCTTTCCACGCTGGGTGTGGCTGTTACTGATTTAAGACTGCTGCTTGTTATTCTGGCTGCCGCGGCAGTTGCCGTGAAAGCCGCCGCAGGCAGTATCCTGAATCTGCTTGGGAAGCTGAAACGGTTTATTTTTCTTTTCCTCATCATTGTGGTAATCCAAAGCGTTTTTACCCGGGGCGGAACGGCTGTACTGCATCTGGGGCAAATCAACATTATCACCGACACGGGACTCGTGCGCGGAGTGCAGACTTTGCTGCGTTTTCTGATCGTTCTTGTGGCGGCGGCCCTGATGGCAACAGCCAAGCCCAGAGACATTATCCAGGGCATGATCCAGCTGAAAGTCCCTCCTGAACTTGCTTTTATGGTGACCATGGCTATTCGCTTCCTGCCGCTTTTGCGGGATGAAGCTGTGGACATGCTGACTGCCATTCAGCTGCGTGGCGTGAATCTGAAAAAGATCCCCTTGCTGCGCCGGTTAAAAATGTACAGCTATCTGCTGGCACCGCTTCTGATCAGTGTGCTCCTGAAAGCCAGGGATCTGTCTTTGGCCATGGAAATGAGGGCTTTCCGGGCATTTCCCCGGCGCACGAGCCTGCGCACCCTGGTTTTGCAGCCGGCAGATTACCTGGTAATGGCCATGGTGACAGCCTTTGCTGTTGCCGTTGCCGCTTCAGCCATTTTGTTGTCATAAGGAGATGAAGAAAAGTTGAAAGTCCTTTCTGTGATCGGTATTACGAAAGCTGGAAAAACAACCGTCGTTGAAACGATTCTTTCCGGGCTCCGGAAAAGGAATTTTACCGTAGGCTCCGTTAAAGAAATTCACTTTGAAAAATTTGCTATTGATACCCCGGGAACAAACACGGACAGGCACAGAAAAGCGGGAGCCGACATCGTCACGGCGCGCGGCTACAAAGAAACAGATATACTTTTCCCCCGCATGCTTGGCTTGGATGAGATTTTGCGGTTTTACGATCATGACTATGTTGTTTTGGAAGGGGTAACGGATACATGCGCTCCCAAGATTGTCTGTGCCCATAACACTGAAGAAGTGGATGAAAGGCTGGACGGTACCGTCTTTGCCATCTCCGGGCGGCTGGCCGCTTCGCTGCAGGAATACAGGGGGCTGCCGGTAATTAATGCCTTGACGGAGCCGGAAAAATTGGTAGATTTGGTAATAGAGAAGGTATTTGAGCGCCTGCCCGATTTTCCGGCGGAATGCTGCAGTGCCTGCGGCTGCAGTTGCAGTGAACTGGCGGCAAAAATTCTTAGACAGGAAGCATCCCGGGATGATTGCGTCCTTAATGGCAGCCGCATTATCTTGCAGGTAGACGGCCGGGAGATACCCATGGTTCCCTTTGTGCAAAACATTTTATATAATGCGGTGACAGGAGTGGTCAAAGAGCTGGAAGGTTACCGCCAAAACGGGGAAATAACAATTAAGATAAAAGGGAAATAAATACATGTTTTCAGCCGAATTTTGCCGCAGAGAGGGAATTGTGTCCTGTGAGCACAGGGCCGATTTGCCAAGCAAAAAAAATAAAGTTTCGCTCTACAGGCTGCAGATGGCAGGGGAAGGGGAAAAGCACTGGGTGGTGAAACGCTTTGCCGCTGCTGAAAGATGCAAAAAAGAGGCGGAAATCCTGGCTGTCCTGAAAGCAGCGGGCGTGGCTGTTCCAAGGCTTATTTTTGCTGCGGAAAATTACCTTATCCTGGAATATATTGCGGGCAGGACACTGCTTGCGTGGCTTGAAGAAACTGAAGAGATACAGGAAGGACAACTGCAGACCGGCCCCGAGCCGGTGGCGGAACAACTCTCCGACTGGCTTGTTTCCTGTTATGCCGCCTTGGATAAGGCATACGGGGAACCCCAAATATTGTGGGACGTACAGTTGCGCAATTTTCTGCTGGCAGACAGACTTTACGGGCTGGACTTTGAAGAATGCAAAAGAGGAAGACCGGAAACAGACATCGGCCGTTTGTTTGCTTTTATCCTGACTTATCATCCGCCTTTTACCGCCTGCAAATTTGGTTTTGTGGCCGCCCTGCGCGCTTCCCTTGCACTACGCCTGCCGCTTTCCTGGCAGCTGGTGGCAGACGAGATTACCAGGGAATTTACACGCATGCAAAAAAGGCGCCCGCATTTCCGGTTGCCCGGTGAAAGCGGCGGCTTGGTAGAACAGGTGCGGCGTTTGTTGTACTGAAGAGGTGCCCGGCCCGTGTATGGGCACTTTTTTATGCGGTTTTACAATATGCCTGCTAAGGGCAACTCCTGTTTCCTGCCTGATATTCTTAGAAACGGCGCCGCTAAACAGGGGAAATTGCAAACTTGTGCAAAACAGTTTATGATAATGCAGTGAAAGCTTTTCTTGACCGGAGATTCTGCCGACGGATGCAGAAAAAATAACAACGTGAGGGTGGTTTCATGGGCGGTTTGGCAGGAGAAGGGTGCGAAATTCCAATTCAGGCGGAAGAAAGAAAACCACTCGCCGAAATAGAAAAAAGCCTGGTGACAAAATTTAGGCGCTCCATCTGGAGCAAGTTTACCAGGGCTGTCCGGGACTACCGCCTGGTACGGCCGGGGGACAAAATTGCAGTAGCTGTTTCCGGCGGCAAGGACAGCATGCTGATGGCCAAGCTTTTTCAGGAACTTAAGCGCCACAGACAAATTGATTTTGAACTGGAGTTTATCGCCATGGACCCCGGGTACCATCCGCAGATCCGCGAGCTGTTTTTGGAAAACTGCAACTATTTGCAGATTCCTATCCGCCTTTTTCGTTCCGAGATTTTCCGCATTGCGGAAAAAATAGCCGGGGAATATCCCTGCTATATGTGTGCCAGGATGCGCCGGGGAGCACTGTATGCCAGGGCGCAGGAACTGGGCTGCAACAAGCTGGCGCTGGGGCACCATTTTGATGACGTGATTGAGACCAACATGCTCAATATTCTATGTGCCGGTACCTTTAAAACTATGCTGCCAAAACTGAAGGCACGGAATTTTCCCGGGATGGAACTGATCCGGCCGCTGTACTACATAGACGAAGAAGCCATCATTCGCTACACTGAGTACAGCGGCATCTGGCCCCTTAATTGCGCCTGTATGGTGGCGGCCAAAAAAACAGGCAATAAACGTTATGAAGTAAAAAAACTGATCAAGGCACTGGAAGGAAACTTTCAACAGGTGCGAAAGTCTATTTTCCGTGCCGCTGAAAATGTTCATCTTGATGCTGTTCTGGGCTGGAAAGCGAAGGGAGTCAGGTATCACTACCTGGATACTTATGATGAACAATAAGAAAAGCCCGGCTTGCCGGACTTTTTGCTGCTTTATGCCGTGGCTGCATCCCGGCGGCGTCCGTACAGCACACCGGCAACCAGGGTCATGGTATTGGGGCCGTTATAGTATGGCAATCCGTTTTTTCTCATCAGAGACATGACATCAATACCGTAGGCTTCACAGGAAATAATGGCGTCCTCTGGATTCCTGCAAGGTTTGCCCGAGGCATAAGTGCATTCAGGACACAAGCGGCAGCCGCCCGCCCCCAGGATCAGGACGTCTTCAGTTTCTTCCAGGCGGCGCTTCAGCGCCACCAGCCGCCGCCCAAAATCTATGCCCCCTTCCTGCATGCCCCGCCAGTCAAAGCTACTTTTCAATTCGTAAACCTGGTAAATGAGGATAAATTTTGTATACCGCCGGAATTTGCGGATGCTTTCCTCAAGCGGGCCTACAGCAGGAGGGCAGGTCCAGTTTTTATTATAATTGCCGCAAGTATTTTGCTCACATAACCGCCGTACTTCTTCTTTAATTTCAATGCTGTCTACAGGAATTTCCTTGTAACGGGAGAAAAATTCTCCGACGATAGTTGTTATCGCTGTCATATCATCGCTCCCTGAAATTTTTTGCCGCCCAAATAGATCTGTTGTTATATTTTAGAGGTGAAAGGTTTCCCTGTCAAGGAAAAGGAAAAACCTGTAGCAGGGAATATACCCAGGGCTGCAGAATGATTACAAAAGACAACACAAGCGGCCTGCATGAGCCGACAAGATGCCGATAAAAGGAGGATGTATGCATGGGAAAACCTGATCTGGCATTGGTGGAATGGCTGGAAGACAAAGCTGTGGATATACGCAAGCAATTGTGTGATATGACCTGCGCCATCGGTCATGCACATCTGGGAGGTTCACTTTCCCTCTGCGATATAGCCGTGGCTCTCTATTATCATTTCCTGAATTTTGACCCGAAAAACCCGAAAGCACCGGACAGGGACAGATTAATTTTAAGCAAGGGGCATTCCGGGTGCCTTTTTTACAACATTTTTGCCGACCTTGGCATGTACAGCAAAGAATTTCTTTACAACGGCTACAACCGTATTGGCGGCAAGTTTGGCCAGCACCCCAACCGCAAATATATTGAAGGTTTCGAGGCATCTACAGGCTCGCTGGGGCACGGCCTTTCCCTGGCTTGCGGCATTGCTTTCGCCGGCCGTATGGACAAGGCGCCCTGGCGTGTTTACTGCATTACGGGGGACGGTGAATTGCAGGAAGGTTCCAACTGGGAAGCCATTATGTTTGCCGGCCATCAGCAGTTCGGCAACCTGGTAGCCATTGTGGACAGGAATTACCTCCAGGGGAACGGCAGGACGGAAGAAACTGTCCGCCTGGAACCGCTGGCTGACAAATGGAGGGCGTTCGGCTGGGAAGTAATTGAAATTGCCGACGGCAATGATATGGAACAGATCGTAGAAGTTTTCTCCTCCCTGCCGCCCGTGGAACCGGTCAAACCGCGAAAACCGATCTGTATTATTGCTCACACAGTTAAAGGCAAGGGCATTGCTTTTATGGAAAACGAGGAAAAGTGGCATGCAGGCGGATTAAGTCCCGAGAAAAGAGATGAATGCCACCGCTTAATTGAACAGTCCAGAAAGAGAAGGAAAAGGTAAGGAGGTAAGACGCATGGCTGAGAGTATTACCTGGGATTTTGGTGAAATGCTGGCGAAGGAATCGGCACGCAATCTTTTTATATTAAAACTGCTGGAGCTGGCGGAAACACACAAGGAAATTGTCTATATCTGCGCGGACGGAACGCCGGCCGGGAGCAAACAGGACGAATTCCGCAAACGTTTTCCCGAACAGTTTATTGAAGTGGGCATTGCCGAGCCCAACGCCATCGGCATTGCCGCCGGCCTGGCGTTAAGCGGGAAACTGCCCTATGTCAATGCTTTTGGGCCTTTTTTGTCCGTCCGGGCAACAGACCAGATTCATACTGACATGGCCTATAATGATGTCCCGGTACGCGTGATCGGCACCCACGGCGGGCTTACCTCTGGCGGCGGTCCCACCCACTATACCGTCTGTGATTATGCCATTATGCGCTCCATCCCCAATATGACCATGGTGGCTCCTGCTGATGCCAACCAGTGCGTCAAACTGATTGAAGCGTCACTTACTTATCCCGGCCCCATGTATATCCGGGTAGCCCGGGGGGAAGAGCCCTTGGTCTATAAAACTGATGACTATATTTACGAGATCGGCAAAGGCATTATTGCCCGGGAGGGCAAAGATGCCACTGTTGTCGGTTGCGGCATCGGCGTTTATCACGGACTGGTGGCAGCCCAGGAACTGGCCCGGGAAGGTATTGATGTGCGCGTCATAGACATGCACACCATCAAACCGCTTGATGCAGATCTTGTGGTGCAAGCGGCCAGGGAGACGGGCGTAATTGTAACCGTGGAAGACCATAATGTGCTTGGCGGCCTGGGTTCGGCCGTTGCCGAGGTGGTGCTGGAAGCAGGAATCCCCTGTAAATTTAAGCGCTTGGGAATTCCAGATGTATTTGCCGAACTGGGACAGCCGGAAGAATTGTATGCATACTATGGATATGACGGTGCCGGGGTCAAAGCTGTGATTAAACAGCTCCTGGCGAAATAATACAATACGCCACAGGCGGAAAAGTGCCCCGGCTTGCTTATACCGGGGAAGTCGGGCATTGTTTGACCGGAGAAGATGAAATAAACGGCTAATACAGAAAGGAAATGATATGGCTGCGCAGAAAAGCTTTATCCATCTTTTGGCACCATTGCTCATTGTTTTGGATCAAGGCATTAAGTTGGTAATAAACCGGTACTATCTCAAGGCTGATCTGCCGTTGCTTGAGCCCTGGTTTTATTTCCGTCCCATGTTCAATCGGGATTATTCCTGGATCAACTCCCTGTTCCAACTTGGGATCGGCAAAGAGATGCATATCGTATTTGTGCTCTTTGTCCTGGTCTTTGTTTTTTGCCTCTACAGATATATAGTAAAAAATTTTCCCAGCACAGCCCTGATCAATATTACCTTTTCCATGCTGTTTGCCGGCGGCATCTGTTCCCTGCTTGATAAAGTCTTTTGGAACGGTAGCTTGGATTACATTTACTTACGTGGCTTTTTTACCTTTGATCTGAAAGATGTTTTTATTAACTCGGCACTGGGGCTTTTTCTACTCATGTTGGCCATTGATTACCAGGGGCTGCGGACAAAACTAAAATAGCCATGGCCAACGCTTGCAAAGCATCAGCAGCCTGCAGCAACAAAGCCCGTCCCGACAGCTTTTCAGCTGTCGGGACGGGCTGTTGTTTATAGTCATACTTTTCACCGCAGGCGTGCGCGATTATCCCGCCGTTTTTTAATTACAGGGGTAAAGTAAGGCCGAAAAGAAAACAATAGTAAAAAGGCATACAAGAAGGAGGTAGTAAAATGCCCGAAACTGAATTTGACCGGCCTCCCCATTCGTATTGGCTGGATTTTGCTCCTCCCGCAGCATACCCGTCCCTGGCAGAAAACATTGCCGTGGATGTGGCCGTGGTAGGAGGCGGGATAGCCGGTATAACCTGTGCCCTGCTGTTGAAAGAAGCAGGTTTTAATGTTGCTGTCCTGGAAGCAGACCGGATCGGACGGGGAGCCACCGGCCATACAACCGCCAAAATTACTTCCCAGCATGACATAATTTATACCAAGATAAAGCAGGCTCTGGGCCAGTCCCTGGCAAAACAGTATGCTGAAGCAAATGAAACAGCCATCAAAAAAATAGCAGATCTAATTAAAGCAAAAAAACTGGACTGTGATTTTAGCAGGCAAAACGCTTATCTTTTTACCGAGCGGGATGATTATGTTCCCAAGCTTGAAGAAGAAGCAGCCCTGGCGTCTGAGCTGGGTATTAAAGCATCCTTAACGGAGAATCCCGGGCTGCCGTTTCCGGTAAAGGCCGCTCTCTGCTTTGAGGGACAAGCTCAGTTCCACCCTATAAAGTATCTTTTCTCCCTGGCGGCAGAGATTCCGGGAGGAGGCAGCCATCTTTTTGAGCGGGCACGTGTCATCAAACTAGAAGAGGGCGACAAGTTTTGCCTGCACATTTCCGGTGGTGGGCAGGTAACGGCTGCCAAAGTGGTTCTGGCCACCCAGTATCCCTGTTACAATAAGGCCGGCCTGTATTTTTCCCGAATTTATGTGGAGCGTTCCTATGTTGTGGCAGTCAAAACCAAGGAACCGTATCCCGGCGGCATGTATATTTCGGCTGAGGAGCCCGGCCGTTCGCTGCGTGCGACACCGGTGGACGGTGAAGAATTAATATTGATTGGCGGCGAGCACCATAAAACCGGCCAGGGGCCTGACACCACCACCCATTACCGTAACCTGGCAGCTTTTGCCCGGGAAATTTATGGTGAGCCGGAAATTCGCTACCGCTGGTCAACGCAGGACTGTACCACAGTTGACCGCATTCCCTATGTCGGGCGCTTTCTACCGGATACACAGGACCTGTATTTGATTACAGGTTTTGCCAAATGGGGTATGACAAACAGTATGGCTGCCGCCCTCCTTATCCGGGATTTGCTGGTAAAGGGGGAGAGCCCCTGGCAGGATGTCTATGACCCTGCACGCAGGACTGTAGCTGCTGCGGCTAAAACTTTCATAGTGGAAAATCTTAATGTGGCCAAAGAGTTTATTGCCGGCAAGCTTACTTCCGCCCCTTCCGTGGAAGATGTCCGCCCCGGGGAAGGCAAAAATGTTATCTATCATGGGCAAAAAGCAGGTGCCTACAGGGATGAAGGCGGGAAGCTTTATCTGGTTGATACAACCTGCACCCACCTGGGCTGTGAGCTTTCCTGGAATGCGGCGGAACGTACCTGGGATTGCCCCTGCCACGGTTCAAGGTTTTCATATACGGGTGAGATAATCACCGGACCTGCGGTTGAGCCGCTCTCCTCCTTGAAAGAACCCGTAAAAACATGACGTAAAGCCCTGCCGGAATGGCAGGGCATGTTCTTGCTTTATGAAGTAAGGATGCTGGCCAGCATTAGCTTCATATACCGGACCAAATAAGCGGACAAATCATACTTGCCGTCATGTTGACACCAGTCGTAGACGGCTCCCCGGGCGGCAATAAACAAATAACGGCTGATTTCTTCCGGAGTTAGATCTGTGCGAATTTCCCCCGCCTGCTGGCCCTGGGAAATGATTTCCTGCAGTACATTCTGCATGGGGCGGCCTTTGGTAAAAAACATATTATTCCGGGCATTGAAAAGATGCTTGACAAAGTCGACCCCGCTTTTCATATTGTAGTCGCCGTAATACTTGAAGAAATGCAGGATTTTATCGGCGGAATTGTCAAACTGCCGGATTTTGGCGGAGACAATCTGCAGGAAATAATTGTCGGCTTCCTGGAAGATGGCACTGAGCACATCATATTTTGATTTAAAACAGTTGTAGAAAGAGCCGATGGAAACACCGGCTTTATGGCATATTTCTTCAACGGTAATGTTGTCAAAACCTTTGCTCTGCATCAGACGAACAGCTGTTTTGTAAATTATTTCCTGGGTTCTCCTTGCCTGTAGTTGACGTTTGTTAAGTTTGGCTTCCATTTCTTACTCCATAAAAAAATAATCTTTTACAGGTATTCATTATATCAATAATTGCCTTGGAAAGTAAAGCGGCCACCTAAAATAGATTGTGTCAACCTTGTAGGACTA